>Ga0115572_10000177_pt1 | contig 55069 bp, 45 predicted proteins | sample COGITO_mtgs_1206_FD_88681 | JGI IMG/M metagenome (GOLD analysis project Ga0115572, IMG submission 88681) | Pelagic marine microbial communities from North Sea - COGITO_mtgs_120607 | ecosystem: Environmental > Aquatic > Marine > Epipelagic | place: Germany:Helgoland, sampling site Kabeltonne... | reverse complement strand
GTTTTTGTATAAACTCCATAAATACAAGATTTAGAGTTGAAAAGCTGATCAAGGATCTGTGACAAGACAGCATGCTTTTACAACTTAAACGCACTCCTTTTTAAAGAATTTCCGTTGAGTTTATCAAAAAAATGATCAATATAGGCAGTAACCTAATTTTATTTAAAGAACGTCGGCGTTTAAATGGGTATCTAATAGATGGTCAATTGCTACTAGACGAGATTCTAAATCTTCATTTAAACTTGTATTATCTATAGTTTTTTGTTCGTTTTGATTTGCAAATTGTAGAGCACACATAGCCAACACATCTTGTTTATCTTGAACAGAGTAACTTTTCTCAAATTGTTTTATTGTCTTCTCGATCTTTTGAGCTGCTAATCGAAGCCCTTCTTCTTGATCGGGAGCGATAGTCAATGGATAAACTCTATTGGCTATGGATAATTTTATTTTTAACCGCTCACTCATAGACTGTAAACTTTAATCAGATAGTCTTGATATACAATCATCAATATCTTTGATTAAAGTATTAATTTTAAGTTTTGTTTCTCTTTTACTTTCATTACTGCCAAGTATTGAATTTGCAAATTTTAGCGTGTTGTATTCTTCTTCTTTTTGTTGAAGCAATTCTAATTGCTTAGAATTTAAAGCAGTCACTTTGAGTAATTCGTCTTTTAAAAACACATTGTCTTTTTTTAAAACAGTTAATTCATGCAAAACATCTTGCACCTTTTTCTCTAAAGAATTGACAATTAGTTCGACTTTACTCATTTACAGTTTTCAATACCTATTTCACAAATTTAACATTCCATATTAAAAAACGCAATTGTTTTTACTTTAATTTTATTTTATTTAGGACTGTACTGGTCTATGTATTATTTATTTTTCTATTTTCATTCAATTTTATAATTTAGCATTCTATCCTTTTGTATGAAAGTTATATTTTGTTTTCTTCTGTTTGGCATTTTATGTTGTAATGCGCAATCCCCCTATCCTAAAGATTATTTTACTAGCCCATTAGATATTACACTAACAGCTTCTGGAACTTTTGCAGAATTGCGTTCGAATCATTTTCATTCCGGCATAGATCTAAAAACCAAAGGGACAGAAGGACTCAATGTTTATGCTGCTGCATCTGGCTATGTTAGTAGAATTAAAATCTCAAGATTTGGCTATGGGAAGGCATTATATATCACCCATCCTAACGGCTATACTTCGGTATATGCGCACTTACAAAAATTTTCGCCAAGCCTAGAAGCGTACGTCAAAAAACAACAATACAAGAAAGAAACCTTTGAATTAGAAGTATTTCCACAACGTAATTCCTTAAAAATAGCAGCCAAAGAAATCATCGCCTATTCTGGAAATACTGGAGGGTCTAGTGGACCACATCTACATTTTGAAATTAGAGACAAACAAGAACGTCCAATAAACCCGATGCTATTTGGTATAACAATCAAAGACACTACAAGACCACAAATTCATGAACTCTTTGGCTATCCTCTTTCTGAGGAAAGTCATGTTAACGGCGCAAGATCTAGAGTTAAAATAAGAATTAAAAAATTACCGAATGGACACTATATTTCAGAACAAATCTCTGCTTTTGGAGCACTTGGTTTTGGAATTATAAGTACAGACCAACACGATTTGGCTTCCAATAAAAATGGATTAAGCTTAATAAACACATCTTTTAATGGTTCAAAACGTTTAGAAGTTGATTTTAAGCGATTTTCATTTGATGAAACAAAGCACCTCAACCGCTACATTGATTACACCTATTTTGCGGAAACAAAAAAACGGATACAAAAGCTATTTATACAACCAAATACCCCGTTGTCACTTCTAAAAGACCATAATTCTAATGGCACAGTATCCGTAGCCGACACTACTAACTCTGTTTATAAAGTCGTTGTGAGTGATTTTGAAGGCAATCAAACCGAATTAACTATACCAATAAAAGGACTCAAAAAAGAATTACCTAATCCACCTGAGCCTGAACATCACATACTTCGTCAAATTAGTGCTTCGGAAAATATTACTTTAGAAAAAGATCGGGTAAGTGTTCAGATTTACAGCAACACTTTCTATGATGATATTGCCCTTAATTTTGAGGTTATCAATGATACTTTAAAACTTGACAAACCAATTATTCCTCTTCAAAAACCAATAGCTATCAATTTTGATATTAGCCACTACAAAAAAGCTGATAAAGAGCATTTATTTATTGGAAATGTACCTGAATATGGAGATAAACTTTACTATATCCCTACAAAAAAACGTGGCAATATCTTGACCGCTCGAACAAAAAAACTAGGCAATTATACACTTGGTATAGATAATAAAAACCCAGAGATTAAAGCAATAAATTTTAAAAACGAAAGTTGGATAAGTAAGCTTCGCTATCTAAAAATTAAAATCTCTGATGACAGTTCTGGAATAAAAAATTACCGAGCTACTATCAATGACAAATGGATATTAATGGAATACGATGCAAAGACACAGCTACTTATTCATGATTTTAATGATGCCATAATTACAGATACCAAACATAATTTAAAAATTATTGTAACCGATAATGTTGGAAATAGTTCTACATTTGAAACAACATTTTACAGAAAATAACTACTGATCAATTTGAAATCAAATCACGCATACAAAATTTTATTCTTTTTTATAGTATTACCATTAGTTGCGATGGGACAATCGGCTACCCTTCGAGGTATTGTTCTTAACGAACTAAATGAACCCTTAGAAGGCGTTAATATTGTTTCAGACACCAAAGGCACAACCACTAATAGTAATGGGTTTTATATCATAAAAATCCCCGCAAATACTGATGTAAAAATTCGATTTTCTCATGTAAACTACAAAAATGTGGAAGTACCATTTAACTTAAAAAATGGTGAAGAATTTGAATTCAATCCTGTTCTAAAAAGCAACTATGAACAAATAGAAACCGTAATTATCACTGGTTCTAAACGAAAAGAATTAGAAGGAGTTACGACAATCTCACCTCAAATTATACGTACCATTAAGGGCGCACAACCTGGAGTTGAGAATTTATTAAAAACACTTCCTGGTGTAAATATTTCAAATGAATTAAGTACCCAATACGCAGTGAGAGGTGGAAATTTTGATGAAAACCTTGTCTATGTGAATGAGATAGAAGTGTATCGTCCGTTTTTAGTGCGTTCAGGGCAACAAGAAGGTTTAAGTTTTGTCAATACAGCTATGGTACAAAATTTAGATTTCTCAGCCGGTGGATTTCAAGCAAAATATGGCGATAAGTTGTCTTCGGTTTTAGATATTACTTATAGAACTCCTATAAAATTTGGAGTGCAAGCTGATTTGAGTTTATTAGGCGGTAGTCTCACTGCTGAAAGTGTGAGTAAAGATTCAAAATTTTCAACACTTATTGGACTGCGCTACAGAGACAATAGTTTGTTGGTTGAAGCTAAAGAGACACAAACTAATTTTAGACCGAGATTTGCAGACATACAAACCTATCTTACCTATAAATTCTCTGATAAGTTTCATTTAAGTTTTTTAGGGAATTTAGCACTTAACACTTATAATTATCAACCGCAAACTCGTCAAACAAATTTTGGAACTTTACAAGACCCTATAGCACTCTTAGTGTTTTATCAAGGTCAGGAAAATGACAGCTATAGAACCTATTTTGGAGCCTTCAAAGGGAGTTATTTTGCAACTGAAAATCTAAACTTAAAACTCTTTGCGTCAAGTTTTCATACCACAGAGCAAGAGTATTTTGATATTTTAGCACAGTACCGTTTAGGAGAAGTGAATAGTAATATTGGTGAGGAAGATTTAGGAGACGTTGAATTTTCTGAAGGAATTGGATCACAAATTAATCATGCTCGAAACGATTTAGATGCCTTAATTACAAATATCGAACATAAAGGACACTTAAAGTCTGGAGAACATAATTTTGAATGGTCTGTGAAATATACGCATGAAGATATCCGCGATCGTATTGTAGAGTGGGAAGTGATTGATTCTGCTGGCTTTTCCATAAACCCGCCAAATTTAGACCGTTTTAATGACCAACCTTACACGGCGTACGAAGGCCCTTTAGCGCCTTTTAAAAACATTCGTGCTACCAATAAAACACAGATAAATCGCATACAAGCCTATGGACAATGGAATGTTAGATCCATGCTTGGAGATCATGAGGTCTATGCTAATGCAGGTGTACGCTATCATCAATGGTCTGTTCAAGGCGATGGTGTAGAACATAGTGCACAATCTGTTGTAAGTCCAAGAATACAATTGGCAATAAAACCCAATTGGAACAAAGATATGTTGTTCCGTTTAAGTGGTGGGCTGTATTATCAACCCCCATTTTACAGAGAGCTTAGAGATAGCAACGGCAGTGTCAATAGTAATGTCAAGGCTCAACAATCTTTTCATTTAGTGCTTTCCAACGACTATAGTTTTAAAATGTGGGACCGCCCATTCAAACTCATTTCGGAAGCGTATTATAAAAATATAACAGATGTAAATACTTATACGGTTGAAAATGTAAGAATTCGTTATGCAGCTACTAATGACGCAAAAGCTTACGCCTATGGTTTAGATTTACGATTAAATGGCGAGTTTGTTCCTGGTACAGAGTCATGGTTTTCTTTTGGGTATTTAAAAACCGAAGAAAATAGTAATAACCAAGGTTATATTGCACGACCAACAGATCAACGTTTAAAGTTTGGAATTTTATTTCAAGATTATGTTCCTAAACTTCCTAAAATGAAAATGTATCTAAACTTGGTTTATAACACCGGAGTTCCAGGAGGTTCTCCTAGCTATGCCAGTCCCTACGATTATCAAAACCGTTTACCAGATTATAAACGTGCCGATGTTGGAATGTCTTACGTAATTATAGATGCGAAGGATAGTCGTAAAAAGGGATGGAAAAAACGTTTTGAAGAGTTATCTATTGGACTAGAAATCTTCAATATGTTTGATGTTCAAAATTCTATTACCAATACATGGGTTAGGGATGTCTATTCTAAACGACAGTATTCAATCCCAAACTATTTGACGCCTCGCGTATTTAATCTAAGATTAGGAATGCGATTTTAAGAAGTCGCTGAATTAATTAATTCTTTAAGACTATCTACTACAGCATCAATTTCTTTTTTGGTGTTGTAAATACTAAATGAAAATCGGATCGATGGTTTTTTTAAGTCCTCATCAGTTAGAAGTTCTGCAAGTACATGAGAGCCTTTCCCGCTTCCACTCTGACAAGCGCTACCCTTGGAACATGCAATGCCTTTTAAATCTAGTTGGAACAAAAACATAGGCGCATTAGCTTCAGAAACAGGTAAGCATACATTCACTAGTGTATAGGTACTTAGCTCCGAGTCGCAACAGGATCCGTTGAATTTGATGTTAGGTATATGCGCCTTTAATTGTGCTGTAAAATAGGTCTTCAAGCCCTTTATATGAGTTTTTTCAGATTCTAAATTTTGATATGACAATGCTAAGGATTCATCTAGACCTACAATATCATGAATACTTTCAGTACCAGCTCGAATACCGCGTTCTTGCGTTCCTCCTGTAATTAGGGCTTTAAGTCCAGAATTTTTTCGGATAAATACAAAACCAATTCCTTTTGGACCATGAAATTTATGAGCACTAGCAGCTAAAAAATCAACAGGGGTGGTTTTTACATCTAAATGGTAATGTCCGATAGATTGTACGGAATCACTATGAAAGAGGGCATCATTAGACTTGCATAAATCTGCTACTTTTTGAATATCCAGAATTGTACCTATTTCATTGTTGACATGCATTAGAGATACCAGCGTTTTTTTGGTGGATTTTAACAGGTTCTCAAGGTGCTGGTAGTCAATAGTACCATTTTGAAACACATCTACATAGCTTACAGTAATTTTATGCTCAGCAGCCAATTGCTCTATGGTATGTAGTACTGCATGGTGTTCAATTTTGGAAGTGATAACATGAGTTACTTTTAGATCTCTAACTGCAGAATGTAACACCAGATTATCCGCTTCTGTCCCTCCTGCTGTAAATACAATTTCTGAAGACAATGCATTAAAATGCGAAGCTATTCGTTTACGACAGCTTTCGATAATTGATTTCGAAGAACGCCCAAAGCCATGCATGGACGAAGCATTTCCATAATTGGATTTTAATACAGTTGCCATCGCATCAATAACCTCATCTCTAACCTGTGATGTTGCTGCATTGTCGAGATAAATTGATTTCATGAAGCTTTAATTTTACACAAATCTAATCAAATAAAATTATTGACAAAAAATATTCAATCTAATTAACAAATCGGTTACTTTTGTATAAAATATGTTTGATATGCGATCTTTATTAGTCTTACTTTTAAGCTATAGTTTTTTTCTATCCTGTGATGATGGAGATGTCCTCAACGTTCAGTTGGAGTTTGATCAGAATTTAAGCCGTTGTAACGGTACCACAGGGAGTTACATTTTATATGACACTCGCGAAGATCCATTTGAGTCGCTTACACTCTTATTTCCAAATAATGCACAGGCACAATCCATCTTTAATCCTGAAAATTCAGGAGCTACAGAGATGATGAGTATCAATGGGAATACTGTACGTTTTAACTACCGTAGTTACAGTGGTGATCCTAATGACTATTTGTGTAAAGACATTCCAGATGAGAATGTTTCTGTTATTCAAAATTATGAACCCCAAAGTGGTACTGTTATTTTTACTTCAACATTTGAGGATGATGATAAGGATGGCGTTCCAAATGCGCTAGAGTTTGATGGTGACACAGATGGAGATGGAATAGAAGACTACAAAGACAATGACGATGACGGCGATAATGTACCAACACTAAACGAAAGACCAGATCCTAATGACGACGGCGATCTTTCAGATTCACAAGATACTGATGCCGATGGCACTCCTGATTATTTAGATACGGATGATGACGGTGATGGTACATTGACACGTTTAGAAGACGCAAACAATAATGGCAACCTGTTTGATGATATTGCGACAGGAGCTTCAGTTGCACGGTTCTTAGATGATACGGTTAATAATTCTTATGCCGTAACAGTTACAAAACCTAATGCCTATACCCGTAGGTTCAAGATTTTTGTCATCTTAGAAGACATTGATTTATCTGTTTTTGCAACTGATAATTTTATACTTGGAACCTACGAGTATTCTATTAACTTTTAAGGTTTTTTGGACTGAAAAATATATACTTCTGTAGCGCCTTGACCATATTTTTGGTAATTGGCATCATAGAACTTTAAACCCTCGTAACGTTTAAAAAGATACGCTAACTCTAACTTTAGAACCCCCTCGCCTACACCATGTATAAACACAATGCGTTGAATGCGATTTTGGATCGCAAACTCTAAGCGGCGTTTAGCGGTATCGAGTTGTAAATTAAGCATCTCATGATTTTGCATGCCACGAGAATTTTTCACCAATTGGTTGATATGAAGGTCAACTTCCATAGCAGGTTGTGACCGTTCTTTTGAAGATGTTTTTGGTGGGTTTTGACGTTTTTTGGACGCCTTTTCAGTTAATACACTCTCAATCGAAGCATTTGAAAACACGGCATGATCCATTAGTTTATCTTGATTAATCTTCACCAATTCATGGGCGTCAAATATCAATTCAAATCCGTTGGTTGTAGCGACACTGATTTGTGAACCCTCGATTTTGGTTATTGTTCCTGAAAGATCGTCATCCAATACGGCTACGACATCGTTAATTTCAAATTTCATTCTTCTTCTTCATTTTCATACTTAATATAGGAATCTTTTTCAGGAAGATTTTCGATCCTTCTTGACAATTGATACAAGGCAAGCATTAATAAACCTAAACCACAAATTTGTAGTATCAAAAACGGTTTATCTTGAAATTCAGAACCTATGATTAGGGAAATTCCTAACACTAAACACAGATAATACATTGATTTTGACATTATAAAAAGCTATAACATCAAAATTACAGCTTTTGAATTAATGATAAATAGCAATAATCATTTTTTATTTTAATTTATTTTTATTTAATTTGAAGTAGCTACCATTATTAAGCTTGTAAATGGCCCTAGAAAATTATATGCTTCCATGTTTTAGTAAAACCGTTTTGGGGTTTGAGTGTATGGGTTGTGGCTTTCAAAGAGCAATTTTGTTAATATTGAAAGGTCAATTCATTGAAGCATTTTATATGTATGCTGCAATTTATCCATTACTCATTCTTACGGCATATATTATTTTCACACGATTCTATAAATTTAATAATTATAAGAAAGGCATCAATTGGCTGTCTATTTTATCCGTTTTTACAATCATAACAAGCTACACCATTAAATTCCTTTAAAATTATACACCTATGAAAAAACAATTAAACACCACGCTCATTTATATACTAAGTATCATTGGATTACTCTGTTGTTGTATATGGGGAATTGGATTATTTTTATCTGGACCAGCTTACCTTATAGCTCGCAATAAAGTAAAAGATGCATCCGAAAATCCTGAGGATTATGAAGGTAATATTAATGCAATGAATACTGCAAAAACAGTAGCTTTGATTGTTTTAATCATTAACGCTCTATATTTCATTTATACACTTTATGTTATATTTACTGTAGGCTATGACGAAATTCTAGAAAAATGGGATGAAATCATGTTAGAAATTAAAAATAACTCCTAAAAACTAATACCCCTAACATTTACAGAGTAATAAATGGTTATTTTTATATTTAATTTACGAATACCCTACGCTGTTGATGACTGTTTTGGTTAAGATTAACGTTTTCTTAGGACATAAACGCTTTGTATTTACTTAGTTTTATGGCTCAAACTAACAACCAACTATATGACTTTTAAACACATTCCAGAAGCTTATAAAATTGATGCGCTTGTTCAACAAAAAACCTATCTAGTAAATGGGGAAATAAAAGAATGGACAGGTAAAATGACAGATGTCTATTCTACAATTTCGTCAACAGAAGACTATAAACCAACGCTTTTGGGAAGCGTTCCTGAACTCACTAAAACCGAAGCATTTGAAGCTTTAGACGCCGCATCAAACGCCTACAATAACGGACAAGGGCTTTGGCCTACAATGAAAGTTGGAGATCGAATTGCCTGTATGGAAACTTTTGCTGAGCAAATGAAAACCAAGAGAGAAACCGTTGTTAAATATCTAATGTGGGAAATTGGAAAAAATCTTGCAGATTCTGAAAAAGAATTTGACCGAACAGTTGACTATATTTATGATACCATAGATGACTATAAGCAGCTGGATAGAAATTCTGCGAAATTCGAAAAACATTCAGGCGTATATGCTCACGTAAGACGAGGTCCTATAGGTGTCGTGTTGTGTTTAGGACCATATAACTACCCCTTAAATGAAACATTCGCGTTGTTAATCCCTGCACTTATCATGGGAAATACAACCGTTTTTAAACCTGCAAAACTTGGCGTTTTGTTACTTTCTCCTTTGTTAGAAGCATTTCAAAACAGTTTCCCCAAAGGAGTTGTTAATATATTATATGGACGTGGGCGTGTGCTAGCAACCCCAATAATGGAAACTGGAAAAATAGATGTGCTTGCCTTGATTGGTCACAGTAGTTCTGCCAATGCGCTGCAAAATAGCCATCCGAAATCAAATCGACTGCGTTCTGTATTAGGACTGGAAGCAAAAAATCCGGGAATTGTATTGCCTGATGCCGATTTAGAACTTGCAATTAATGAATGTATTGCAGGAACACTATCTTTTAATGGCCAACGCTGTACAGCACTTAAAATTTTATATGTTCACGAAAGTATTTCAGAAGAGTTTAACAAACGTTTTTGTGAAAAGGTAGATGCCATGAAATTTGGAAACCCTTGGGAAGACGGTGCAAAATTAACCCCACTTCCAGAGCCAAATAAACCCGCTTATATACAAGGATTAATTGATGATGCCTTGGAAAAAGGCGCAAAAATATTGAATTCAAAGGGAGGCCAACTTTCTGATAACTATATTTTTCCAGCAGTTTTATACCCTGTGACAAAAGATATGGATGTTTACACAGAAGAACAATTTGGGCCCGTTATTCCTATAATAACATACACAGATGTTCAACAAGTATTGGATGACATGGCTGAATCTAATTATGGCCAACAGGTCAGTGTTTTTGGTCAAGATGCAGATACACTGGCTCCACTTTTTGATGTATTGGTCAACCTAGTATGTCGTGTAAATCTTAACAGTTCTTGTCAGCGTGGACCAGATGTATTTCCGTTTACTGGAAGGAAAGATTCTGCATTTAGTACTCTAAGTGTACGAGATGCGTTGCGTTCTTTCTCCATTCGTACTTTTGTGGCCACTAAAGAAAATGAATCCAATAAAGCCATCTTGAAAGACCTATTGGAATCTAGCAAATCTAACTTTATCAGTACTGAATATTTATTATAAGTTAAGTCAAAACTATAGTCTTAAAAAATCAATCCTTTCAAAATTTTGAAGGGATTGATTTTTTTTAGTACATTTATTCCAATTAACTGCCCCAAACCTAACAACCTACACCTCCATAAATTATATGGTAATTGTTGAGAGCGGGGAAAAAACCCTAATCTATGAAAACGTCCTTAGTTAGTACGCCTGTATTTATCCTCTGTTTTGTAAGTTTAATAAGTGCCTGTTTTGGTGGGATTGGCCTTATTTTTTCTGCAACTGGTTTATATATTGCTCATCAAAAAATTAAGCAAGCCCAACAAAATCCATTAGGATATACGGGGTCATTAAACACCATGAAACTTGCTAAAATAGCCGTTCTTGTATCATCAATTGTCAATTTAATATATTTTACGTTTTCAATAATTTGGATTTATGAAAATGGATTTCAAGCGTTTCAAGACCGTTGGTTAAATATGTTATTTTTAAGATAAAAAATAGCCAAAATTTGTCTAGAATAAAAAAAATCACTCCAATTGGAGTGATTTTCACTAATTATAGTTTTAAACATTTAGTTAGCCTCAAAATCACTCAGCGTTCTTATAATAATATTTACACAATCAATGAGCTGATCTTCTGTCATCACTAAAGGAGGTGCAAAACGAATAATGTTACCGTGAGTAGGTTTAGCTAGAAGCCCATTGTCTCTTAGTTTCAGACAAATATTCCAAGCAGTATCACTATCTTCATCATCATCAATAACAATAGCGTTGAGTAAGCCTTTTCCACGCACTAGTTTAACGATTTTACTCGTAGAGATATAGTCATTTAAAAGTGCTCTGAATAAATTTCCAAGTTGATACGCATTTTCGGTGAGTTGTTCGTCTTTTACAACCTCTAAAGCTGCCATTGCCACAGCAGCTGCAATAGGGTTTCCTCCAAAAGTACTGCCGTGAGACCCCGGAGTGATCACATTCATAATAGCGTCATTTGCCAAGACCGCAGATACCGGATACACGCCACCACTTAATGCTTTACCAAGAATTAATATATCTGGTTTTGTTTCAGGGGTAGCTGAACAGTCTTTTTGAGCACAATCACAATTGCCACAAGTCGCCAACAAACGCCCTGTACGGGCAATTCCTGTTTGTACCTCATCCGCAATAAACAATACATTATAAGCTTCACATAGGGCTTTGGCTTTTGCTAAATATCCCTCTGTTGGCACATAGACTCCGGCTTCGCCTTGAATGGGTTCTACTAAGAATCCAGCAACATTAGAGTTGTTTTTCAAGGTGTGTTCCAACGCCTCCGTATCATCGTAAGGAATTTTTATAAATCCGTCCGTAAATGGTCCAAAGTTTTCTCTTGCTACAGGATCATTTGAAAACGATATAATCGTTGTTGTTCGGCCATGAAAATTATTTTCACATACTATAATTTGTGCTTGACCTTCAGGAATACCTTTAACTTCATAAGCCCATTTTCGCGAAATCTTAACAGCGGTTTCAACGGCTTCAGCCCCTGTATTCATCGGCAGTACTTTATCAAAACCAAAATAATTGGTCACATATTCTTCGTAAGGCCCCAATTTATCATTGTGAAAAGCTCTTGAAGTTAATGTTAACGTCTGCGCTTGTTCCGTCATAGCATTCACAATTTTTGGATGACAATGACCTTGATTTACAGAAGAATACGCAGATAAAAAATCGTAGTACTTTTTACCTTCAACGTCCCAAACATGAACGCCCTCTCCACTAGCCAATACGACTGGAAGTGGGTGATAGTTATGAGCGCCATAGCGGTCCTCTAAATTGATTGCTTCTTTTGGTGTAATCTGATTTAAAATAGCCATTTTAATGAGATTTTAGTAATTATAAAATAACTATTCCTACTTTGTGGAGAGAAATCATCCATAATGCGTTGCAATTTAAGAATTCTAAATAGATTTCTTAGAATTATGCTATCATTTATTCTATTTTTGCGCCATGGGTAGACGAAAGAAAAATAAAGTGTTTTCAAATTTAGAAGTGATTGATGCAGGCGCTAAAGGGAAAACCATAGCAAAGGCACCAGACGGAAAAGTAGTGTTTTTACCAAATGCTGTTCCAGGTGATATTGTGGACGTTCAAACATTCAAACAACGAAAAGGCTATTATGAAGGTAAAGCAATTGCATTTCACTCATATTCGGATAAACGTACAGAACCCGTTTGTGAGCATTTTGGAACTTGTGGAGGCTGCAAATGGCAACATATGGATTATACGCATCAATTGCATTATAAAGAAAAAGAAGTTATCAATAATTTAATTCGAATTGGACATCTTGAATTACCAGAAATCACTCCAATTTTAGGCTCAAAAGAACAGTACTTTTATCGTAATAAAATGGAGTTTTCATTTTCCGATAGCCGTTGGTTAACCGTTGAAGAAATTGCGTCAACCGAAGACCTTGGAGACCGCAATGCATTAGGATTTCATATTCCCGGAATGTGGGATAAAATTCTCGATGTGAAAAAATGTTGGCTTCAGGGTGATCCTTCAAATGCGATTCGAAATACCGTTAAAGATTTTGCTCTAAAACACGAAATTCCTTTTTTTAATACACGTCAGCAAACCGGGGTTCTAAGAACACTGATGATTCGAAATACGAGTATTGGGGAATTGATGGTTGTTGTTCAGTTTTTCAAAGAAGATATTGAAAAAAGAACTGCACTTTTAGAGCATTTAAAAGCAACATTTCCAGAACTCACCTCGCTTCAATATATTATTAATGGCAAAGCCAATGATACCATCTATGACCAAGAAGTGATTTGCTACCATGGACGTGATCATATTTTTGAAGAAATGGAAGGGTTACAGTTCAAAATTAATGCAAAATCTTTCTATCAAACAAATTCCGAACAAGCCTATAATTTATACAAAATAACCCGTGATTTGACGGGATTAACAGGGAAAGAATTGGTATATGATTTATATACAGGTACGGGAACCATAGCACAGTTTGTTGCCAAAAATGCCCTAAAGGTTATTGGTGTAGAGTCTGTTCCTGATGCTATTAGTGCTGCCAAAGAAAATGCTGTCTTAAATAAAATTGATAATGTAGAGTTTTTTGTAGGCGATATGAAAACAGTGTTCAACAGAAACTTCATTGACACTCATGGGCACCCTGATGTGATTATTACAGATCCTCCGAGAGATGGAATGCACAAAGATGTTGTGGCTCAAATATTGGAGATTGCGCCCAAAAGAATAGTATATGTTAGCTGTAATAGTGCAACACAAGCTAGAGATTTGGCACTACTGGACTCAGAATATATAATTCAAAAAACACAAGCTGTGGATATGTTTCCACAAACTCATCATGTAGAAAATGTTGTACTTTTGGAAAAACGTAATTCTAAAAAATAAGCCATGAAACAGTTTGTTTATTTATTTTTAATTATCCTTTTTAGCTGTGAAAAAGATGATATTTGTGCTGATACAACACAAACAACGCCTCGTCTTGTCATTGAATTTTACGATCTTACAGCCCCTGATAAGGAGTTAGCGGTTGCCGGACTATATGCGCTAGGGCTAGACACTGATGCCCTAGAGGTTCCTATAACTAATGAAATAGTGATGACCCGTACTTCTATTACACTGCCCTTAAAAACAGATGATTTTGAAACAGAATTTGTACTCTATAAAAGTTATGACATTGTTGATGGTGTGGTTCGCGGAAATCCAGATGTTATAAAAGTAACCTATAGTACTGAAAACCTGTATATCTCAAGAGCATGTGGTTACATCACAAATTTTCAAATACAAACGTTTAGTATTGCTGAGGACACCGATCAATGGATGCGCAACTCTGAAATATTAAACTACGAAATAACAAATGAAAATGAGATCCATGTTAAAATATTTCATTAGCCTGGTTGGTTGTACAATGATGTGCATGAACCTTCATGCGCAACAAGACAGCATTCCTACTATCGATAGCCTCGTTATTAAAAAAAAATATGGCATTCGTCTTGGAATTGACTTAAGTAAAATTGCACGCACTTTTTTGGAATCAGACTATAGTGGATTAGAACTTAATGGCGATTATCGCCTTACAAATAAACTTTATATTTCTGGTGAAATTGGCACAGAAGAACAGACATCAGTAACAGATTATTTAAACAGTACTGCAAAAGGGAGTTATCTTAAAATTGGTAGTGACTACAATATGCACAACAATTGGGGTGATTTAGAAAACCTGGTATATTTTGGATTTCGTTTTGGGGCCTCTAGTTTCGAACAAACCTTGAATAATTATACAATATATGACACCAATAATACTACTTGGGGGCAAACCATAATTGAAGATTCTGAAACATTTTCAGGGTTAAGTTCTAGTTGGGTAGAGCTTATGTTTGGATTTAAAGCAGAAATTCTGACGAATCTTTTTGTTGGCGTTAATTTACAACTAAAGAGACGCCTATCTGAATCCAAGCCTGAAAACTTTGAAAACATCTACATCCCTGGTTTTGGCCGCACTTTTGACAGTGGAAAATTTGGAATGGGTTTTGGCTACAACATTTCGTATTTAGTGCCTTTTTACAAAAAAGCTAAGTAGGTTTTTTTACTGGTCGCTTTTCAAAAGTTCCACCACAATTTGGACATTTATGATCCAGCGTGGTTTCAACACAGGTTCTACAAAACGTACATTCATAAGCACAAATCATTGCTTCACTACTATCAGCTGGTAAAGCTTTGTTACAGTGCTCACAAACGGAACGCATTTCTAACATACCTATCGCACAAGTTTTTTGTATTTGATACGTTTTGGCATCAAATCGCCTCCTAAACGTTGCTTCTTGTTCTCTTCATATTCACTAAAACTTCCTTCATAGAAATAGACTTCAGAGTTTCCTTCAAAAGCAAGGATATGAGTACATACACGATCTAGAAACCAACGGTCGTGACTAATTACCACTGCACAGCCCGCAAAGTTTTCAAGACCTTCTTCTAAAGCTCTCAACGTATTGACATCGAGATCATTTGTCGGCTCATCCAAAAGCAAAACGTTTCCTTCTTCCTTGAGAGTCATGGCTAAGTGTAAACGGTTGCGTTCTCCACCCGAAAGCATATTCACTTTTTTGTTTTGTTCGCTCCCTGAAAAATTAAATCGACTTAGATAGGCTCGTGAATTAACTTGGCGTCCTCCCATCATGATCAACTCTTGTTCATCACTAAAATTTTGCCAAATGGATTTTTCAGGATCAATATTAGAATGGCTTTGATCTACGTAAGCAATTTTGGCTGTTTCTCCGACTTTGAAATTTCCTTTGTCAGAATTTTCCTCACCCATAATCATTCGGAAAATTGTGGTTTTACCAGCACCATTAGGTCCTATTATCCCTACAATTCCTGCTTGCGGTAGATTAAAGTTTAAATTGTCATACAATAGCTTATCATCATAAGCCTTACTGACGCCTTCGGCTTCAATAACATTTGTACCTAAGCGTGGCCCGTTAGGGATATATATTTCTAATTTTTCATCAAGTTGTTTTTGATCTTGATTCATCAATTTATCATAATTCTTCAAACGTGCTTTTTGCTTTGTTTGCCGGCCTTTAGCACCTTGCCTAACCCAGTCTAATTCGCGCTCTAATGTTTTTTGACGTTTAGATGCTGTTTTACTTTCTTGTGCCAAACGTTTAGATTTTTGATCTAACCACGACGAGTAATTCCCTTTCCAAGGAATACCTTCTCCTCTATCCAATTCCAAAATCCAACCCGCAATATTATCTAAGAAATAACGGTCATGCGTAACGGCAATTACGGTGCCTTTGTACTGTGCCAAATGGTGTTCTAACCAATGTACTGATTCTGCATCTAAATGGTTTGTTGGCTCATCCAAAAGCAATACATCTGGTTCCTGTAATAGCAAACGACATAGCGCTACACGACGGCGTTCTCCTCCAGAAAGGACACTTATTTTTTTAGAACCTTCTGGGGTTCTTAAAGCATCCATGGCTATTTCTAATTTTGTATCTAATTCCCACGCATTGGCCGCATCAATTTGGTCTTGAAGCTCTGCTTGTCGGTTCATTAGTTTTTCCATTCTGTCAGCATCGGAATACACTTCTTCCAAGCCAAACATGTCATTGATTTTATTGTATTCATCCAAAATAGCTACGGTTTCAGCTGCGCCTTCACGGACAATTTCCATCACAGTTTTGGATTCATCTAATTTGGGCTCTTGTTCTAAATAGCCTACTGAATAGTCTTGAGAAAATACCACATCTCCTTGGTAATTTTTATCGACGCCAGCTATTATTTTCAGTAAAGTAGATTTACCAGAACCATTAAGTCCTAAAATACCAATTTTGGCACCGTAGAAGAAACTTAAGTAAATATTTTTTAAAACAGGAGTATTTGCACTTTGGTAAGACTTTGTAACCCCTGACATTGAAAAAATTATCTTTTTATCGTCACTCATTATACACGTCCTTTTAAAGCATTAAACACCCAAGCATTTGCAAAAAATCCGACACCAACTGCAGCAAAACCCCATCCGGCTACCTCATTATATCTAAACGCACCTAAAGCGATTAGAGATATACCTGTAAATATCATGATATATGTGGCCCAAGCCAGTACTGTATTTTTATTCATTGCTATAATTAAATTTTTTGATAGACAAATATCGTAAATTTGATTGAAACGCGTTTAGCTTTCAGAAAAAGTTAACGGTACTTCAATAAATAAGAGTTGAGATTCTTCTGTGGCCTCTATTTTGAAGTCATTAATTTTAGAAACCCCAACGGCATCTCTAGAATTTAGCGTCGTAGTTTCAATTTTTGAAGCTCCAAACACTTGCATAATATAAACACCATGATTAGGAGATTTTAAAGTATAATCAAAGGCTGTATGGGCTGCTAAATTAAGTCGTGATATTTGAGCATCTTGATGAATTTTTAAACTCGAATTTGAACATACTTCATCGAAAGGACTGACTAAAATCTGTAGCTCACCATCTGACAATTGCTCAAAATAATGTTGATCATAACGCGGTGTGACATTTCGTTTATTGGGCACAATCCAAATTTGGAATAAACTTAGAGGTTCTGTTGTAGAGCCATTAATTTCTGAATGCTGAATTCCAGTTCCTGCAGACATCACTTGAACTTCACCAGCATTTACCTTTTCCCATGTATTCCCCATAGAATCTTTGTGTTTCAATAGTCCAGAAAGTGGAATGGTAATAATCTCCATATTATCGTGAGGATGCGTTCCAAAACCCATGCTAGGTGCAATTAAATCATCATTTAAGACTCTTAAAGCACCGTAATTCATTTTTTCTGCATCATAAAAACCCGCAAAACTAAACGAATGATTGGCTTGTAACCAGCCATGATTTGCAAATCCTCTTGAACTGGCTTCGTGAAAAACTAATTTCATATGTTTTTAAATTTAGGTCGTACTAATTATCAATTATAAACTTCTTATAATTCGTTTTAAAAAGAGTCCTGATTTAGTGGGAAACGTTTCATAAAACTATTTAATTATAATTGTTCGTTAAACAAAAACTCAAAATCAAAGAATATTGTTATTTTTGTTTGCACAAAGATAAGTACCATGGATTTAAACTTCAATAAAAACGAAGATTATAATAAGCTACTCGTAACTCATTTAAACAAGCGCCTAGCTAAAGTTAAATTAGGTGGTGGAAAAGTCAAAATTGAAAAAGAACATGCAAAAGGAAAACTTACGGCTCGAGAACGAATAGATTATCTTTTAGATTCTAAATCAAAATCCATTGAAATTGGCGCCTTTGTAGGTGACGGTATGTATGCTGCTCATGGTGGATGTCCATCTGGAGGAGTGGTGGTAAAAATAGGCTACATTAAAGGCAAACAATGTATTGTCGTAGCTAATGATGCTACGGTAAAGGCTGGTGCATGGTTTCCAATTACTGCCAAAAAAAATCTTAGAGCACAAGAAATTGCAATAGAAAATAAATTACCAATCATTTACTTAGTTGATTCTGCTGGGGTGTATCTTCCAATGCAAGATGAGATTTTTCCAGATAAAGATCATTTTGGTCGTATTTTTAGAAATAATGCCCAAATGAGCAGCATGGGAATTACACAGATTTCTGCAATTATGGGCAGTTGTGTTGCAGGTGGAGCTTATCTCCCTGTTATGAGTGATGAAGCTATTATTGTAGATAAAACTGCAAGCATATTTTTGGCGGGAAGTTATTTGGTCAAAGCCGCAATTGGAGAGACTATAGACAATGAAACTCTTGGAGGGGCAACAACCCATTGTGAGCTTAGTGGAGTAACTGACTACAAAGCAAAAAATGATACCGATGCCTTGGACAAAATAAAGTCTATAATGGACAAAATTGGAGATTTTGACCAAGCTGGATACAATAGAAGTCTAGCTAAAAAACCAAAAGCAAATCCAGAGGAATTATATGGTATTTTGCCACAATCAAGAGCGGATCAATATGATATGTATGAAATTATCAAACGCTTGGTTGATAACTCCGAATTTGAAGAATATAAAGCCGATTATGGCAAAACGATAATTACAGCTTATGCTCGAATCGATGGATGGGCTGTTGGAATTGTAACGAATCAGCGTAAACTCGTTAAAAACGCTAAAGGTGAAATGCAGTTTGGTGGGGTTATTTATAATGACAGTGCAGATAAAGCTACACGATTTATTGCAAATTGTAATCAGAAAAAAATACCCTTAGTATTTTTACAAGATGTTACCGGATTCATGGTGGGTAGTAAAAGTGAACACAGTGGAATTATTAAGGATGGCGCCAAGATGGTAAACGCCTTAAGTAACAGTGTGGTTCCAAAATTCACAGTAATCATTGGAAATAGTTATGGCGCAGGAAATTATGCAATGTGTGGCAAGGCTTATGATCCACGCCTAATTGTAGCTTGGCCAAGCGCGGCCTTAGCCGTTATGAGTGGAAATAGTGCTGCTAAAGTATTGCTTCAAATTGAAACCGCAGCGCTTAAAAAGAAAGGCGAAACTATTACACCCGAAAAAGAAGCTGAATTATTTGATGAAATTAAATCACGCTATGATGAGCAAGTCTCTCCTTATTATGCTGCGGCACGCTTATGGACAGACGCTGTTATAGCGCCTACAGACACACGAAATTGGATTAGTATGGGGATTGAAGCCGCCAACCATGCGCCTATAGAAAAAGCCTTTAATATGGGTGTTATTCAAGTTTAGCTGAAGCCAAAGTTGCTTGGCGTTTGATTTTCCCTGAAACAGTTTCCAAAAACTGATCTATATAATATATATGCTTTGGGCGTTTATGGGGGTCTAAAGTTTCAAAATTTAGGGTTTTGTAAGGCGTTGAACTTTCAATGACCAGTACGACTGCATGGCCTAGAACCTCATCTTTTTGAGACGTAATAAAAAAACGGTTTTTAATAAAACCTTCCATTTGTTGTTCAAGTTGTTCAGGAGCAATTTTTATGCCTCCAGAGTTAATAATTGTATCATAACGACCTACCCATTCAAAAGTTGACTTTGAAATGAGATTAACAACATCATTTGTTTGGATTTGAGAAGACAACAATTGTGGGGCTTCAATCCATAAACAATCTCGACCATCGACGCCAATAGAAACTGATGGCAAAGCTTCAAATACAGTTGCAGATTTACTAATATTTTTAACCGCAATATGACTCACCGTTTCTGTCATCCCAAAAGTTTCATAAATTGCAGTAGAGGCATTTTTAAGTTTTGTTTTCAAGCCTTCCGATAGCGGCGCACCTCCAACAATAAGTGTTTTAATTCGATGCAGATGTTCAACAGAGTTTTCGAGCTGCAATGGAACCAATGCACAAAAATCGTAAGCTCTAGTTATTGTTATTAAGGGGTTAGAGCTCGGCTTGACGCAGTCCAACTCTAAACCTAACACGTAGGCTCTTACAAACATCATTTTAGCAGCGATATATTCGAATGGCAAACAAGATAAGGCCGAGTCTCCAGCTTGTAAACCGAAGTAACTTCCAGTAGCCATTGCAGAATTAACCATCGCTTGTTTAGCCATTGCTACCGTTTTAGGCGCTCCAGTTGATCCAGAGGTTTGAAGCGTGACTTCTACATCAGAATTTAGCCATTGGTGTATAAAATGCCCTAATGCGTTTTGATAGGCCTCCCCTTTTCTAATCAACAGATCTGCAAGTTTTGACAGTCCTTTAGCATCATAACAAACTCCATCCAATTTGAAGGCAGAATGTGGGTGATGATATGTAGTTTTAGGCTTCAATTACTTAGCTATACTAGGCGTTGGAACCGGATCTTTTGTAACCGAACCTGCCAATTTATCTTTCCAATTGTTCCACTTATAGACCTTGGCAAAAATGAAAATCAAAATAGGATATATAATCAAAACTGAAGCAAATACTTCAGAATTACTTATGTCAGGATCAGAAACATCTCTAAGAATAGAATGCGTTTGAAAAGCGGTCCAATCGGCAGTGACTAAAAGCGCAGTGAATAAATTATTTGCGGCATGAAATCCTAGAGCTAGCTCCAAGCCCTCATCCATGAGCGTAATAATTCCTAAAAAGAAGCCTGTACCAATATAATGCACCAATAAAATATAGCCTAATTTTTCAATCTCTGGGTTGGCAATATGAAGCAGTCCAAACAATGAAGATGTAAAAATTAATGGCACCCATTTATTTTTACATAATACTCCTAATCCTTGCATCAAATAACCTCTGAAAAGATACTCTTCAAAACTAGTTTGAAGCGGTACTAAAACGAGAGCAATAGCAGCTAAAATAAGAAAGGGTACTAATTTAAAGTTAAACTCATAATGTTCTGGATACATATAATGATCTATAAGCACCATTGTACTTGAAATAATTCCCCAAAACAAAAAGGCAAACCCAAAACGTCTCCAATCAATTTTTGATCTTGAAGTGGTTAGACTTCGAAGAGATTGCTCATGTAAATATTTGACTACAAATAAGACGCCCAAAAGACCAACTGCAAAGGACAAAAGCACAAGAAATAAATTCAAATTAGACTCTAATAAATTCATGGCTTGGTTTAGGTCCAAATTTTGAAGATCTGAACCTGATTCTAAAGCTTTCGAAATTAAAATTACTGTATAAGGTATTTGACCTAAGAGTACTGCAATAAAAATAATCGCCAAACCTGCGATATAGAGCCACCAGTTGTGTTTGACATTAAATGCTTGTTTGATATACATAAATTAAAATTTTAAATTCCACTTTGTTTTTAAATCATAAACTAATTGTCCAGAGTCAACCACCAACGGCGATTGGATGTTATTGGTGAATAATCCACCAGTGCCTAACCCTTGAGGAAGCTGGCTCTCTAAGGTATAAGTCCACTGGGCAATGGCATTAAGTCCTATATTACTTTCCAAGGCACTCGTTACCCACCACCCTATTTGATTTGACTCTGCAAGAGCAATCCATTCTTGACTGCCTTTGAATCCACCAACAAGTGTAGGTTTGAGTATTATGTATTGAGGCTTTATTGTTTGTAGTAAAAATTGTTTTTCTGTTACAGAAAATACGCCAATTAATTCTTCATCCAAAGCAACTGGTAGGGGCGTTTCTGAACATAATTGGGCCATATCATCAACCTGTCCTTGTCGTATGGGTTGTTCTACAGAATGTAAATTATAATCTGATAGACGTTTTAATTTCTCCAAAGCTTCATTAGGTTTAAAAGCCCCGTTAGCATCTACGCGAATTTCAATTGTATCTGCATCAAATTCTTGACGGATGGAGCGCATAAGCTCTAATTCTTTGTCAAAGTCTATGGCACCGATTTTAAGTTTTATGCATGAAAATCCTGAAGTAAGCTTGTCTTTAATTTGCTGTTTCATAAACACTGGATCTCCCATCCAAATCAAACCATTAATAGGAATTGCGTCCTTACCTTTGGTGAAATCTGATGGAAATAGCTCAAATTTATTTTGACGTGACACAGATAAAAATGCCATCTCTAATCCAAACTGAATTGAAGGAAATTCGATCAGCTCTGCTAACAGTACATCAAGCCCTAAATTAATATGTTCACAAGTCCAAGCCAGTTTAGCTTCAAAATCTTGACGGTCATCAATACTCAATCCTTTAAACATTCCGCACTCTCCAATGCCTATTCGCGTTGTATTCTCAAGTTGTATGAACCACGTTTCCTTATAAGTTAGAACGCCTCTAGAGGTGCCACTTGGGCGTTTAAATTGCAATTGATGTTTGAAATAAGTAGCTTTCATGGTAATTATATCTTTTCACTTCTTATATTAAACTGTGGCATACACTAAAAACAATTGCTAAAAAAAAGGTTGACAATGCTAAAATCTTAAGTTGAGGATCGTAATCTTTTGGCGCCTGTATTTTACGAACGTTGTTCAAGTGAAAACACAAGGGCACAAAAGCGATTAATAGCACATACATTGAATTGTTTGCCATTAAAGACGTATAAATCCCAATTAGTCCTAAAGCAAGCGTAATAATCACTATATGATAGGTTTTAGCATTTTTTGAACCAAAGTAGCCCGCTAAAGTATGTTTATTGGATAATTTATCAGATTCTATGTCCCGCATATTATTAAGGTTAAGCACTCCAGCACTTAATAGTCCTATAGAACTGGCAGGTAACAACATCAAAACATCAATTTGTTTAGTATACAAAAAATAGGTTCCTAACACACTAAGCCAACCAAAAAATAGAAATACCATCACATCGCCTAAGGCTTTATACCCATATGCAGAAGCACCAACTGTATATTTAATTGCTGCTACAATAGCTAATATCCCAAGAACTATAAACACTAATGCGGTTTTAGATTGCTCCGCACCAAACGCGATATAAATTAAGCCTATAACAAGAAAAAGAGAGATAATGACATTTAAAACAATAGCATTGCGCATCTGCTTTGGAGTTATGTCTCCACTTTGCAAGGCACGCTCTGGACCTATACGACTATCGTTGTCAGTGCCTTTGACGCCGTCTCCATAATCATTGGCTAGGTTGGATAAAATTTGAAAACTTAAAGTAGTTAGAATTGTAAAGGCAAATATATATTCATCAAAAAAACCTCTAGAATACGCCATTCCAGATCCAACAATTGCACCTGAAATAGACAAAGGCAGTGTTCGCAATCGGCACGCTGAAATCCATATACCAAGTTTCTTCATATTATGGAATCCATTTTTTTTCAAAGTTGGGTTTCCGTTTTTCTAAAAAAGCGTCTCTCCCCTCTTTGGCTTCATCTGTCATATACGCCAGTCGAGTAGCTTCCCCTGCAAAAACTTGTTGCCCGACCATACCATCATCAGTAAGGTTCATGGCGAATTTGAGCATTTTAATTGATATCGGTGATTTTTCTAAAATTTCTTGGGCCCATTCATAAGCCGTCGTTTCTAATTCGTCGTGTGGAATCACTACATTTACCATCCCCATATCATAGGCCTCTTGAGCGTTATAATTTCTCCCTAAGAAAAAGATTTCACGTGCTTTTTTCTGACCGACCATTTTTGCAAGATAAGCAGACCCATATCCGCCATCAAAACTAGTAACATCAGCATCTGTTTGTTTAAAAACAGCATGCTCTTTACTGGCTAAAGTTAAATCGCAAACAACATGTAAACTATGTCCTCCACCAACAGCCCAACCTGGTACAACGGCGATGACCGCTTTTGGCATAAATCGAATGAGACGTTGGACTTCTAAAATATTTAAACGGTGATAACCATCATCACCAACATATCCTTCGTGACCTCTAGCCTTTTGATCGCCACCACTACAAAATGAATATACACCATCTTTGGACGATGGGCCTTCAGCGCTTAATAAAACGACTCCAATACTTGTATCTTCATTGGCATCATAAAATGCTTGATATAACTCTAAGGTTGTTTTAGGTCTAAACGCATTTCTAACATCTGGTCGATTGAAAGCAATACGAGCTACACCATTACATTTTTTGTAGGTAATATCCTCATAGTCTTTGACCGTTTTCCATTGTATAGTTGACATAGAATTACAATTTTAGGTGGTTAAATAAATACCGTCCGATTCGATGCGAATTCGACGTTGTTTGTATAATGTTCCGACGGCTTTCTTAAAACTTTTTTTGCTCATTTGAACTTTAGATTTAATAGCTTCAGGAGACGATTTATCTGTGAGTTTCAAACAGCCTTGCGCATCGTTTTCTAAACATTCCAACAATACCTGTGCATTGGGCTCAATATTTCTATACCCAATTTTTTCAAGTGTAATATCGATTTTATTTCCTGGACGTATTTTCTTTACTAATCCTTTTAGCTTGTCACCAATGCTAAGATCTTTAAAAAGATCTTGATTAAAAATTAATCCCAAATGGGTTTTATTGATAATTACATTCATTCCCAAATCTGAAGGATGAGATACAATAAGATCAACCTCATCAAAAGCTTGAACGGTGAGCTCTTTATTGTCAAGAAATCGATTTGTTTTGCTCGAAGCAACCAAGCGGTCTGAAGTTTCGTCTAAATAACAATAAACCAAATACCAACCCCCTGCTTTCATTGGAAATGCTTGTTCTCTGAAAGGACAAAATAATTCTTTTACCATGCCCCAGTCGAGAAAAGCACCAATAGCATTAACTGAATTACAGCGGAGTAATGCGAATTCCCCTTTTTTGATGTAGGGATGATCGGTAACCGCAACTAAACGTTCTTCGTTGTCTAAATATACAAAAACTTCAATGACATCATCAATTTCAAATGTATCTGGAACATACCGATTTGGAAGCAACACCTCTTGGTCTTCATCATCGCCCAAAAACAATCCTGGTTCTGTATCTCTTAGAATTCTAAGCTTATTGTAGTCTCCTATGTGTATCATGCCACAAAGGTAAGAATAATCGAGAGAGTAATTAAAAAAAGTAACACAACAAATTGTGACGTTTTATAATTGTATTTTAAGGGTTCCTAATACATGGATTCTTTTTTAAAATACTTCACTAACAAGTAATACATTACAACGCGATATTTAATAGGATTGGAAACGCCATATTGTTCAAGAACTGCAGCAATGCCTTCATCTAAATTGTCATTAAAACTGAGCCCTAAACGTCCAACGAGAAATTTGTTTCGAATGGTTTTCAATTGTGAAGAACTCGATGTTGAAAGAATACTCGAATCTATATTATATATTGAAGGACCACATCCGAGGGTAACTTTGGTCAGCAAATCCATATCTGGAGTTATCCTACATTTTTCTTTTAAATCAATAGCATACTTTGCTATAAGCTTATCTCTTTCGTTCATAGTGGAGCTTAAATTAGGAGGAGATGATAGGCGACACATGTCCATATAATTGGACACAATATATATTACAAAGTCACAAAATCTTATTTTATAAAATCAAAATAGGATAATAAAATTTGATCATTTTCAGATGAGGGAGTAAAGATTTCAAGCAGTTTTGGACGGGAACTTTGGATATAAAAATTTTCTAGAGCCGTTTCTAATTCTTCGTTTGAACTTGCAGAAGTATACTCAAAATTAAAAAGTTTTGAAATTGGCTCAGCTGTTAAGTCGTGATTTGTCTCAAAAAATGTACTAAAGTTTTTAGAATTTTTATTACCTGGCAAAATTCTAAAAATACCACCGCCTCTATTATTTATAATGATAATTCTAAAGTTTGATGGAGTATAATTATTCCAAAGTGCATTACTATCATAAAAAAAGCTTAAATCTCCAGTGATAAAAACAGTGGGGTTTTCTGAAACGGTAGCTGCACCAATTGCAGTACTTGTAGAACCATCTATTCCGCTTGTCCCACGATTACAAAAGACAGTAAGTGTTTTATTTAAGTTAAACAACTGCAAGTAACGTATCGTAGAGCTATTTCCTGATTGTAACATGTAATTATCAGGAATCTGTTTCAATATCTTGTCAAAAGCCATAAAATCACTAAATGAGATCGATTTTAAATACTTTTTATGTTTCTGTTGTCGGCGAACTTTTACATGATTCCAAGTTTCAAAATAAGTACTAACTATGGGAGTAGCATCAAAACTACTGAGAGCGTCAAAAAACGTATTAACGTCGCATTTAAAGTGTTTTGTTAAACAAAAAAATGTGTCATTTGCAGAAACAGGATCAATATGCCAGTGGGTCTTTGGAGGATTGGTTCGCAAAAACGTTTTAATTTTTTTAGACACAATCATCCCTCCAAATGTGAGTAGTAAATCCGGTTGTAACGTTTCGAAATCTGTTGAATCTAATGGTGAAATTAGCTGGTCAATACTAGGGAAAAAATCTGGATGGTGTAGGTTTGAAGTGGTTTCTGTGAGTACAATAATTGAAGGATCTTCAGCTAATAATTTCAAGTATGTTTCTTGAACACTATGCGGTGGATTTACCCCTACTAAGATCATTTTACGTTTCGAGGAGTTCCACTTCTTATGATCCGTTTTGGAAAGCGAAAAAGTATTACTTTTTAGTTTAATTTTATCTGGTTTTGACTCTTGTTCATCAATCTCAATGGTGTCATACAGAGGTTCCGGGAAAGGCACATTGATATGAACAGGTCCACTCTGAGTATTGGCAATATGAAGGGCTTTTTCAATTAATGAATTATTACTTTTAATCGCCTTTAAAAACGATTTTTTAAATGCCATTTCTAGATTTGCTTCATACAAAACATGGGCGCCAAAAATATGCGGTTGTGTAATGGTCTGACCATCACCAATATTTACAAGATGTTCAGGTCTATCGGCAGAAATAACCACAAGTGGAATACGGCTATAAAATGCCTCGGTAACCGCTGGGAAGTAATTCACAAGTGCACTTCCTGATGTACACACCAACGCTACTGGCTGTTGTAATTGTTGTGCAATTCCTAAGGCAAAAAATCCTGCTGAGCGTTCATCAACAATACTATAGCAATCAAAAAAATCATGGTTCGTAAAACCGATCGTTAAGGGAGCGTTTCGACTACCTGGTGATATCACAATATGTTGAATATTATGATTGTTACAGAGTTGAATAATCGATTGTGCTAAAGGCTGTTTTGGCTGTATCATTGCCCCGCAAAGTTATTTAATTTTTAGGGTTTAAAATGAAATGAAATAATAAATATTTCCTAAAGATTTAGAGTACTTTTTTGATCGTTGCAATCTTGTTTTGAATTTCTATACACTCCGTTAAGGGGTCAGAATCCTTTGTAATTCCACTACCGCTAAAGAGAGTCGCTAAAGAATTGTCTAGTTTCATACATCGTAAATTCACAGCGAGATGTGTTGATTTCCGATCTGTTTGGTAGGCACGATTTTCAATATTTTTTTTGGAATTTCTAAACGTTTGATCTGTTGGCACATTTAATTCTCCAAAAAATCCAGCATAAAATTCGCGTTCATAGGCTTCATTTGAAAGAATATAGTCTAGAGCTAGTTGCCTTGGAGTCCCACAAACTGCTGGAGTTGGATGCATTGCTTTTAACAACGCTTTTAAACTGTAATTTGATGATTTCAAGCGTCCAGTTACGTGGGTTTTAAGGTGTAATAATTCACCTGCTTTATGTGTTTGTGGGTCAGAAATTTTAATGGGCTCTAAATAGTTGGACAACACTTTAACTAAATAGTCCGTTACAAACGCATGTTCTTCTCTGTTTTTAACATCCCATTCTATGGCTTTACCCAAATTAACCGCTTGAGTACCAGCCAAAGCCATGGTTGAGAGTGATCGCCCTTCTAACTTTAATAGCTGTTCTGGCGAAGCTCCAAACCAAAATCCTGTTTGCGGGTGATACCAACAATAGGTAAACGCAGAAGGATAGGAATATACAAGAGTTTTAAAGGTCTCAATAGGATTTGAACTTTCTAGGTTAAATTTGAACGCTCTCGACAATACTACTTTTTCTAAATCCGTTGTAGTTATTGCATCAAGTGCTGAAGACACCAATTTCAAGTGTTCTTTTGTTGGATCTTCATAATTTAAAGGATTTGATTGCAGCCTAACTTCAAAATCTAAATGTTCTAATTTTAGGACTCTTGAGGTTTCTAACGGAATGTAATAGCTGTTTTTATTAGCATCGAATGGTGCAAATACAAATCCACTCTCGGAATAATCCTCAATACAATACGTTTCAGAATTTGTTTGTATATACGCTTTTATAGATTGTGACTCTGGAGTAGAAAAAAAAACAAAAGGGCATTTCGATTGAATCGCCTCATTAAATTGATCGAAAAAATCAGTTGAGGTCATGTTTTAGCGTTCTTTAGGGAGTGAAACCGTGGTAAGTTTACAAGAAGATACTAATTGATTTTGATCATCAGTAACTTCGATATTAAAAACCTGCATGGTTCGTCCTCTATGTATAAAGGTCGCTTTGGCATAAACAAAGCCATTTTTCACACTTTTAATGTGATTAGCCGATATATCAATACCTCTTACAAAATAGTTTTTAGTATCTAAAAAAATATGCGCCGCAAAACTTCCAACTGTCTCAGCAAGTGCTGCTGTAGCACCACCATGCAAAACACCATCAGGCTGATATACACGTTTATTAACAGGCATTTTAGCAATTACAAAATCTTCTCCAGCATCTACAAATTCGATGTTTAGAGTTTCCATTAAAGTGTCTTTGCAAGCTGCGGTTGCAGCCTTAATGATTTGGTCTTTCGTTGGACTCATTTCAAAATTTATTTGAGTGTAAAGTTACAAAATCCAAAGCCGAAGTCAATGACTCTACTACGTTAAAAAAGTGCAAAAAATAAAGGCTGTCTTTTCAGACAGCCTTTATTTAATATCTACTTATTTAATCTATACCTAAGCCGTTTTTTTAACCGCTAGACTATAAATCACTAAACCGAATCCGATTTTGTTAATTGCATCTGCAATATTATATAGTACATCCATATCAAGCCCTAAACCAGACATGAAAGAATACCACTGTCCATCAGCTGTACCAACTAAATACCCTAACGGATAAATAATCCAACCTACTAATACGAACCAACATAATATTTTGTGAGCTGCTAAAACATCACCACCAGCTTCTTTAGCTAATTGTGCTGCTCCACCAAGCCATATTTCGTAAACTATAGCAAAGTATGCTACAGCTGAGATAAAGCCCCAAAGTGCTGCACTTCCAGCGTAAACCGCTTCTCCTAAATATCCTGTCACTAACATAATAACTGAATAAACAATCATTTTAGTAAGTAAAGATTTTTTAGCGCCTGCAACTTTAAGTATTAAATAAAACTCAACACACATTAATGGCACTGTAAGAATCCAATCTACATAACGGAAAAATGTTGGAGACTCCATGTTAGAAGCCCAATAGTCTCTCATGTAGAAATAATGTACAGCTGCAATAAATGTAATTAAACCAGAAACTAAAACAGAAGTCCTCCATTTTTTGTCAAATTGATTTAATGATAAAAAGAAAAAGGCAGATGCTGCCATCATTGCCATACATCCTACAAAGAATGTAAAGCCTACATAGTCAGTAGGATCCATTTTCGCTACTAAAGGTAAAATTAAATTTGTCATTTTTTAAAAATTTAGTTAGTTTATTGTTTAAACAAATATATAAAAAATTAAACTAATTGTTGAGTATTTCGTAAATTTATAGCCTCAAATAATGTATTTAACACTTTTTTATGAATAATATTTTTAATTTCTCAATCGTATCTAGCTTCTTAGGATTATGGATTTCTACTCATGTTCCAGAGAGTTTTGAGTTAATTTTAGGGTTTATATTAATTTTTACATTTGGCATGATTCACGGCTCTAACGATTTGCTAATTGTTAAAAAACTTTTAAAAAACAAAAAACATTATTCAAAATTCATATTACTAATTGCCTACCTATTTATAGTATCTATTGCGATTTTAGTCTTTTATTTAATACCTTCACTAGCAATGATCCTATTTGTTTTATTTAGTGCCTACCATTTTGGAGAACAGCATTGGGATCACCGTTTTTCCAAATTAAACGCCTTTCGTAAATCTATTTTTTATTTTTTTTACGGCATGTTTATACTCTATATGCTGTTTGCTTACAACACAAACGAAGTCAAATTAATTATTTTTGAAATTACTGGCTTCGAAATCACTAATTTATATACTAAAATTATGCTCTTTATTTTAGCTGGGTTTATAAGTTGTGTGTTGATTATAGAATTTTTAAGCAAACGCCTCGCCATCGGAGTGATTTTAAAAGAACTATTCACCTTAGCAGTTTTAGCTATAATTTTTTCATCCTCTTCCTTAATATGGGGGTTTTCAATTTATTTTATCCTCTGGCATAGCATTCCTTCTTTAATAGAACAAATAAGCTATATATATGGAGATGTAAAAACTACCTCTGCTCTAAGTTATGGTAAGGCAGCTCTGCCCTACTGGATTATTTCTTTGATTGGTATGGTGATTTTATATGTAATTTTTAGTGGCGAAAAACAGTTCTATTCCTTGTTCTTTGCATTTATCGCTGCAGTAACATTTCCACATGCCTTTGTGATGTTAAAAATGTTTTCCAAAAAAAAAGCACAACCCTAAAATGATTGTGCTTTTCAGTATAAAAAAATATAATTTTTATTTCACTTCTTCGAAATCTACATCTTCAACGTTGTCTTCTTGAGATGCTTCAGCATCTGGAGCAGCATCTGAAGGCGCACCTTGAGCACTTTCTTGTGCTTTGTACATTTCTTCGCTAGCAGCTTTCCATGCTTCATTGATTTTTTCTAAAGCAGGATCGATAATTGCGATATCTTTAGATTCATACGCAGCTTTCAATTCTTGTAATGCAGCTTCGATTGGTTGTTTTTTATCATCTGATAATTTATCCCCAAATTCTTTTAACTGATTCTCTGTTTGAAAGATCATACCGTCAGCAGCATTTAACTTGTCTGCAGTTTCTTTAGCTTTCGCATCTGACTCCGCATTAGCTTCTGCGTCTTGCTTCATTTTTTCGATTTCTTCTTCCGTTAAACCAGAAGACGCCTCAATTCGAATATCTTGTGATTTATTGGTTGCTTTATCTGTTGCCGAAACTTTAATAATTCCATTGGCATCAATATCAAAAGTCACTTCAATTTGTGGCGTTCCACGCTGTGCAGGTGGTAGTCCATCTAAATGAAAGCGGCCAATAGTTTTATTGTCTGCTGCCATAGCACGCTCTCCTTGAAGAACGTGAATTTCAACTGAAGGCTGGTTATCTGCCGCCGTTGAGAATACTTGAGATTTTTTAGTTGGAATGGTCGTGTTAGACTCAATTAATTTAGTCATAACATTCCCCATAGTCTCAATACCTAATGACAATGGCGTGACATCTAATAATAATACATCTTTAACATCTCCTGTTAATACACCCCCTTGGATTGCAGCTCCTACCGCTACAACCTCATCAGGATTAACACCTTTATTAGGTTTCTTACTAAAGAATTTCTCAACAGCTTCTTGCACTGCAGGAATTCGTGTAGACCCACCGACTAAAATAATTTCATCGATATCACTTGTAGATAAGCCTGCAGCTTTTAATGCCGCTTGACACGGTGCAATTGTTCGTTTAACTAAATCCGCTATTAATTGCTCAAACTTCGCTTTTGACAATGAACGTACTAAGTGTTTTGGACCACTAGCGGTCGCCGTCACATACGGTAAGTTAATTTCCGTTTGTGCAGAAGAGGACAATTCAATCTTCGCTTTTTCAGCAGCTTCTTTTAAACGCTGAAGTGCCATAGGGTCTTTACGCAAGTCTATATTTTCATCTGCTATAAATTCTTCTGCTAACCAATTGATGATTTTTTCATCAACGTCATCACCTCCAAGGTGAGTGTCACCATCAGTAGCAAGTACTTCAAATACACCATCGCCTAATTCTAGTACCGAAACATCATGTGTTCCACCACCAAAATCAAAAACAACAATCGTTTGATCTTTTCCTTTTTTATCCAAACCGTACGCCAATGCAGCCGCTGTAGGCTCATTGATGATACGTCTTACTTTTAGACCAGCAATCTCTCCAGCTTCTTTTGTAGCTTGACGTTGAGCGTCATTAAAATAAGCAGGAACTGTAATTACAGCTTCAGAAACTTCTTGATCCAAAAACTCTTCAGCTGTTTTTTTCATTTTTTGAAGTACCATTGCTGATAATTCTTGTGGTGTATATAAACGACCATCAATATCAACACGAGGGGTGTCGTTGTCGCCTTTAACTACTTTATAAGGCACACGACCTACTTCTTGTTTAGATTCCGAGAATTTATTTCCCATAAAACGTTTAATAGAATATACCGTCTTTGTTGGGTTCGTAACTGCTTGCCGTTTCGCAGGGTCACCTACTTTGATTTCACCGCCTTCAACAAAAGCAATAACGGATGGCGTTGTACGCTGTCCTTCTGCATTCGTGATTACACCGGGTTCATTTCCCTCCATTACAGAAACACAAGAGTTTGTTGTTCCTAAATCGATTCCAATAATCTTACTCATAATGTATATAATTTAATTTTTATTGTAAATGTTACGTCAGCAATAAGTCAATCTTTATGCCAATACAATAAAACTGACATGATGGCAGATTCAAAAAAATAAAATATTGTGGTTTTAAATAAGACTTTGGTATAGGCTTTGTAATAAGTAGTAATAATATATAAATAAATACAAGCTTATGAGACGTACATTATCAATTATTACCCTATTCGCTATTCTATTAACGGCATGTGTTGGCGATCCAGGACCTCCAGGTTTTGATGGTCAAGATGGTGGATTAATTGTCGCAGATGCATTTCAAATTACTAATGTTAATTTTACATCCGGAAACGACTTCCAAGAAACCTTTGAAGGGTTTGATTTCATAGAATCCGATGTGGCATTGGTGTATATAAAATGGGTTCTAGATGATGGTACGGAAACTTGGCGACAATTACCACAAACTGTGTATTTTAATACTGGAGTGCTTATTTATAATTTTGATTTCACAAGAGACACCGTTACTTTATTTTTAGATGGCACTGTAGATTTCAACACTTTAAATAGTACATGGACACAAAATCAAGAGTTTAGAGTCGTGATTGTTCCTGCTAGCCAACTTAACAGTATTGATACTTCGGATCTTAACACTATTATTAATTTGGGTAATATTGAAACTTTCGACCTAAGATAAACCTTGCTATTAAAAACCTAAAGCTCGAGAAATGATGATTTTTCGAGCTTTTTTATGTTTAAAAATTTATTTCAAAACAGCTTACACCTCTTTATCTTCATTATTTACTTCTAATATAAAAAACCAAAATTACCTACTAATTTAGTACTTTTACAGTCTATTATAAACCAAAGTATAATGTCTGTAGCTAAAAAAGAGTACAAAAGAGTAACCGTCAAATCACTTGTGGAAATGAAAGCATTGGGTGAAAAAATATCCATGTTAACGGCTTACGATTACACCATGGCCAAAATTGTAGATGGCGCGGGTGTCGATGTAATTTTAGTAGGTGACTCTGCCAGTAATGTCATGGCAGGTCACGAAACCACTCTTCCTATTACTTTGGATCAAATGATTTATCATTCCTCTTCAGTGGTGCGCGCCATAGATCGTGCGTTAGTGGTCGTTGATTTACCATTTGGAACCTATCAAAGTGATCCCAAAGAAGCTTTACGTTCAGCGATTCGAATTATGAAAGAAAGTGGTGGACATGCCGTAAAACTAGAAGGTGGCAAAGAAATTAAAGACTCTATCAAAAAAATATTAAATGCAGGAGTTCCGGTTATGGGACACTTAGGCTTAACGCCTCAATCGATATATAAATTTGGAACCTACACCGTAAGAGCTAAAGAAAAAGAAGAGGCATCACGCCTAATTGAAGATGCGAAGCTTTTAGAGCGTTTAGGCTGCTTTGCATTGGTTCTTGAAAAAATCCCAGCTGCATTAGCGCAACAAGTTGCAGAAAGTATCAGTATTCCAGTAATTGGAATTGGTGCAGGTGGTGGCGTAGATGGACAGGTTCTTGTTTTACATGATATGATTGGTATGACACAAGAATTTCATCCTCGATTTTTACGCCGCTACATGAACTTACACGAAGAAATGACTACGGCTATTTCTCAATATGTGGGCGATGTAAAGGCCTCAGAATTTCCAAGTGAAAACGAACAGTATTAAAAAATGAAAAAGAGTGTTTCAACGACTGAAAACCTTCAAATTCTTCATGAAGACAATCATTTAATACTCGTTAATAAGCGCTCTGGAGATCTTGTTCAAGGCGATAAAACTGGTGATACACCACTTAGTGACATTGTAAAAGGCTATATAAAAAAGAAGTACAACAAACCAGGTGCCGTATATTTGGGTGTCACTCATCGGCTAGACCGCCCAACAACGGGAATTGTAGTATTTGCAAAAACATCTAAAGCGCTCACAAGAATGAATGCGTTGTTCTTAAATAAAAATATAGCTAAAACCTATTGGGCTGTAGTTAAAAATAAACCTGTAAAACAAAAAAATACGCTTGTTAATTGGCTTAAAAAAAATCCAAAAAACAACAAATCGAGTGCTTATACTAAAGAAGTTGAACAAAGTAAAAAAGCAATTCTTCATTATGAATTGATTCATAGTCTTGACCGCTATCACCTTTTAGAAGTCAATCTTGAAACTGGACGTCACCATCAAATTAGAAGTCAACTCTCAGCAATTGGTAGTCCCATAAAAGGCGATTTAAAATATGGATTTGACAGAAGCAATTCAGATGGTAGTATTCATTTACATTCACGAAAAATAGAATTTACACACCCTGTAAATAAACAATTAATATCCATTTCTGCAGACCCACCAAATGAGGTTATATGGAATGCGTGTACTCACCATATTAAAACCTAGACTATGGAAGCAAAAGTGATTTTAGAACAGCAAAAGCAGTATTTTCAAAGCGGTGCAACACGAAATGTTGGGCTGTTAAAAAAATTACTCGTTAAACTTCGCGAAGAAATTCTTGTAAGAGAGCATGACATTTATGAAGCGTTACACAAAGATTTTAAAAAATCTAAGTTTGAAGCCTATTTAGGCGAAATCGGAATTGTAATCACTGAAATTAATGCCACTATTAAGCATATTGATGCCTGGTCAAAACCAAAAAAAGTTAGTGCATCAGGGCTCAACTTTCCCTCGAGAGATTACATCTATAGCGAACCCTATGGAGCAGTATTGGTAATTGCCCCTTGGAATTATCCGTTTCAGTTGGCAATTGCGCCTGTAATTTCAGCTATTGCTGCGGGAAATACAGTGGTTTTAAAACCAAGTGAGCACACTTCTCACACCTCACAATTATTGGAATCTCTTTTGTCATCTGTTTTTAAACCAGAGCATCTCACCGTCATTCAAGGGGGTGTTCCAGAAACCACATTACTATTAAAAGAACGCTGGGATTATATCTTTTTTACTGGAAGTGTTAGTGTGGGTAAAATCGTAGCTCAAGCGGCTGCCCCCTATCTGACTCCGTTAACTCTAGAGCTAGGCGGTAAAAATCCATGTATAATAGATGACAGCATGTCAACGCAATTAATTGCTAAGCGCTTAGTTTGGGGAAAATTTGTAAATGCAGGTCAAACCTGTATTGCCCCTGATTATTTAGTAGTACACAGCGCAGTAAAAACACAGTTGATTTCTGATTTAAAAACTGAAATCACAAAGGCATATGGTGAAAATCCACAGGAATCGACAGACTATCCTCGAATTATCAACTCCAAAAATCTGTCTCGACTTACAGCAATGCTAAAAGACAGCAATGTAGTATTTGGAGGCACATATGACAACGAAGACTGTTATCTCGCTCCTACACTGATTGACGAACCTTCTATAGATTCAGAAGTTATGAAAGATGAAATTTTTGGTCCTATATTACCTATTTTAAGTTATGATACTGAAAGTGATATCAAAGCCATTTTGAGTCGATATGAGAAACCACTCGGCTTTTATGTTTTTTCATCTAGGGCTTCATTTTATAAAAAAATGATAAAAACCTATAGTTTTGGAGGGGGGACTATTAACGATACAATGATTCATTTTGGAAACTCTAGATTGCCTTTTGGTGGGGTCGGTGAAAGTGGCATGGGCGCGTATCATGGGCGACTTAGTTTTGATACGTTTTCGCACAAAAAAGGGATTGTAATTAAAAGTAATTGGCTAGACATTCCGCTACGTTATGCTCCTTATAAAAATAAACTTCAAATGCTTAAAAAGCTTTTTAAATTTCTGGGGTAATTCAAATAAAACAGCTTAAAAACCATTATAGTTTTTTCTTATAGTATATATTTAATTAATTTATTTTCAATTATTTATGTAGTTTATATAAATCATTAGTTTAATATATACGAATTATCCTAACCACCCTTCTCGATCCAAGCTACGATACTGAATAGCTTCGCTAATATGGGAACTTTCGATAGCTGACTCTCCTTCCAAATCAGCAATAGTTCTGGCCACTTTTAGGATGCGATCATATGCACGAGCGGATAAATTTAAACGCTCCATAGCGGTCTTCAAAAGCTGTATTGAGCCGGTATCTAATTTGCAATATTTACGAATTTGTTTGGTGTTCATTTGCGCGTTGTAATGCACAGAATTAGAGTATTTAAAGCGTTCGATTTGTAATTCTCGAGCTTTGGTCACACGTTTTCTAATAGCTATGGACGACTCCCCTTTACGCTCATCAGAGAGTTTTTCAAATGGTACAGGAGTTACTTCAATATGAATGTCAATACGATCTAACAAAGGGCCCGAAATTTTACCAAGATAGCGCTGCATTTCTGTAGCTGAGGACCTCATTGGCGCATTTGGGTCATTGAAATACCCGCTTGGACTAGGGTTCATACTGGCAACCAACATAAAGCTGCAGGGATAAGTTACCGTAAACTTAGCCCTTGAGATTGTAACTTCCCTATCTTCTAAAGGTTGCCGCATAACCTCTAAAACTTCGCGCTTAAACTCAGGCAGTTCATCTAAAAATAATACACCGTTGTGAGACAAAGAAATCTCTCCAGGTTGTGGATAACTCCCGCCACCAACAAGAGCAACGTTTGAAATGGTATGATGAGGTGATCGAAATGGGCGTTGCGCAATTAATCCGTTTTGTGCTCCAATACGTCCCACTACCGAGTGAATTTTAGTAGTTTCTAGCGCTTCATGCAAAGTCATTGGTGGTAAAATAGAGGGCAAGCGCTTGGCGAGCATCGTTTTTCCAGCGCCTGGTGGTCCAATTAAGATAATATTATGTCCTCCAGCTGCTGCTATTTCCATACAACGTTTGATACTCTCCTGCCCTTTCACATCTGAAAAATCAAATTCGGGATGCTCTAAGTTTTTTTGAAACTCGGCACGGGTATCTACAATTGTTTGTTCTAATTTTTTTTGGTTATGAAAACAATCGATCACTTCAGAGATGTGCTCAACACCATAAACTTTCAGCCCACTTACAATGGCAGCTTCTTTGGCATTTTCTTTGGGCAGGATAAATCCTTCAAAACCTTCCTCTAAAGCCTTAATTGCAATGGGAAGCGCACCTTTTATGGGTTGTACCGTACCGTCTAAGGAAAGTTCTCCCATAATAATGAAACGTTCAATATGATCCTCTTGTATTTGATTGGAAGCGGTTAGGATTCCTATCGCCAATGGCAAATCATAGGCAGCGCCTTCTTTGCGCATATCGGCAGGAGACATGTTGATAATGAGTTTTTTACCGGGAATTTTATAGCCATTATTTTGAAGGGCGGCCGCAATACGGAAATTACTTTCTTTAATCGCATTATCAGGCAACCCTACCAGATGATACCCAATACCTTTATCGACATTCACTTCTATTGTAATGGTGTGCGCTTCCACGCCAAAGACGGCGCTGCCATAGACTTTTTTAAGCATTTTAGTAAATTTGAGTACTTAAATCTACTAAATAATTCGGAATACTGAACTTTTAAAAGAGATTTTATTAAAATAGTGACGCTAAAAAAAAGGTTTTAAGTGTGCTAGAACATTACTCTAAGACACTTAAAACCTTTTAATTTTAAAAATACGTTAGAAGTTAAAACTTCAAATTTTCGTTTTTGTCCCAAAGCCCCCAATAGGCACCTACTTTTCCTTCTGGACCTACTTTCCATGACTCATCAAAAGATGAGAAATAGAAATTAGGAATGTCATTTTCTTTAGTCCAACGCATGGTGTCAATGAAATACTTCATTGCAGCTCTTTCGCTCGCAATTGCACCTCTTAGACCACCACCCTGACTTGGCCAACCTGTTTCTGTAATAATAATTGGTTTGCCTTGTGCTGCGTCTACAACTTGACCATACATAGCTTGCATATGTCCTAAAGAATAATCTATTGGACAGCCTTCCCAGTAAGGGTATAAGTTTGCTAATATAACATCCGAGTGTTCTACAATAATTGGATGACGAGAAAACTCATAATACGCATCTACATAACCAATTGGAATATCTAATCCAGCTAAGGCTTCTTTTACACGTTTCATGTACCCTACTAACTCTTCTAAAGTTAAGTCGTTACGATACAAAACCTCGTTACCAACTGCAGCCACATCTACGTGTCCAGCTTTTGCTAGTGCAATTAGACCTTCAATTTCTTTTTCGTTATCTTCTTTATCATCACCAAGCCATGCGCCAACTAATGTTCTTAAACCATGTTTTTTGGCTGCAACAGGGACAAATTCATTGCCTTCTGTACAGGAAAATGAACGTATAGCCCCTACATAAGGTTTCAAAATTTTAACACGGCGCTCAACTTGAGCCATACTAATTTCATCACCTGGTTTTTGGCCATCTTCATACATACTAAAGCAAATACCATGCATGCCATCTTGGATGGTTTTACGCCATTGGTTTTTTAAATCTTCTAATGAATCTTTAGAGACTTCTATACCCTTTGTGGCAATCTGACTGTAATCATTTTTTGGTTTGTAATAAGATTCTTCTCTGTACGACATTTCTAATATGTAATTTACTATTGTTTAAATTTTAATTTTTCGTTTTTATCCCAAATTCCCCATCGAGCGCCAACATCACCCTCGTGGTGTACTTTCCAAGATTCATCAAATGATGAAAAATAGAATAATGGTATTTCATTTTTTTGTGCCCAATTGGACGCATCAATAAAATACTTCATTGCATTATTTTCTGTTGGTTGTGCTGACTCTAAACGCGCACCTTTATTAGGCCAACCTGTTTCACTAATTATTACAGGTTTCCCTTTTGCAAACTGCTGTGTCACAGCATACATTTGCTTTAAATAGAGCGCAGATTCTTCAATATTACAGCCTTCCCAAAACGGGTAGCAATTTACTAAAATTACATCACATGCGTCTATAATTTTTGGTCTTTCTACAAACTGATAATACGCATCAACATAACCAACTGGAATCTCAGGTAATGCTTTTTTTACTCTGTTGATGTAAGCAAGTAACTCTTCTTCACTTAGCTCTCCGCGCATTAAAGTTTCATTACCAACAACTGCAATATCTACAAAACCGGATTTTGCAAGCTTTATTAGTGCTTTAATCTCTTTTTCGTTTTGAATTTTATCATCACCAATCCAAGCACCAACCATAGTTTGTAATTGTTTTTCTTTGGCAATTTTTGGAGTATGTTCATTACCTTCTGTACATGAGAATGAACGCACCCATTGTGAATACGGCGCTATCACATCCATTCGTTTAGAAATCTGAGATTTTGACAATTGATCGCCTATATTTTGACCTTCTAAGTACGGACTAAAACACAAGCCGTGTAATCCATTATTTAATGTTTTTAGAAACAAGGCCTTAAGCTCTGCATCTGTTTTTGATGAAAAATCAGTATCCGTTGACCCGTCAATTTTTAAATCTGAACGTAGCAAGGATGCGAGTTTGTCAGTTTGATAATAGGAACTGTTTTTTGATTTTTCCTTATGCTTTTCTAATTCTGCTCTTATTTCATTAGCCCGGTCTTCATCAATATTATAATCTCGCATGATATACATTGCTGCAAAAGTCCCTAATGTTGGGAAAAAACAAAAGAATGCATGCAAGCCATCAACTGCTCCTTGTTGATCTAGTGTTGATAAATCTGAATTAAAACCAACTAACCATATAATTAAACCGCTTAATGCTCCAGCTATTGCATAACCAACCTTGACCATCCACCAATAAATAGCGCCAAAGATTCCTTCTCTTCGTTTACCAGAATTTAATTCATCAACATCTATAACATCTGCTGTCATTGACATCATCACTGTAAATAAACTACCAATACCAAAAGAGAAAAATGGTAAAGCAAAAATATACATCCAAGGTTTTCCTGGAATGAATAAGAAATACAGCATAATGTAACCAAAAATTGAAATGCTTTGGCAAATCATAAATGCTTTTTTCTTTCCGAATTTTTTTGAAAGCCTCGTTACTATAGGAATTACAATAAAGGTAGTACCCAATGCTCCAAATGCTCCAAATAATGAGACCCAAATTCCTGATGCTCCTGCGTCTCCATTAAAAAGTTTATATACAATTACAAAAAATGTAAGTGAAGAAACTGCCATAAAAGCATTGTAAATAAAGAATGTTGCTCCACACAATTGTCTAAATTCTTTGATTTTGAATGCTTCTTTTGCACTAATTAATATTTTTTTAAGGCTTTCACCTATAGTTGAAAAACTTAGGGGCTCATAGTCATTATCAAGAGTTGATTCACTTTTAATGAACAGCGCCGGCACAATTGCACATAATGCACAAGGAATAGCAACCCATATAGCGAGTTCTCTTGCGGCCACATCTGCAGATGGAAACCATTCTGGATCGTACATAATAATCCAAAATATTGGTGCTATCACCCATGCCCATTGACCAATCCATTGAGCTGTTGCCATAATATTGGTACGTTCGTGAAAATCATCACTCATCTCATAGCCCATGGCTACGTAAGGTACACTAAAAAAAGTAAGTCCTAAATAGAAAATTACAGACCAGAAAAAGAAATACCAAAAATTATATTGTACGGTGTTTTCCTTGAAAAGTTGCCACATAAAAACATAGGAAACACCCATAATAATTCCGCCTATTAAAACATACTGTCTACGTCTTCCCCATTTAGATTTCGTATTATCAGAAATAAATCCCATCAAAGGATCTGTTATAGCATCAAATAACCTTGGAAACAGATATATCATTCCCCACATTAAGCCAGTAAATTTTAAATCTTCTACCAAAACCACCATAAATATGCCTAAAATGGCAGGAAACATTTGGTTGGCAAACATACCGATGCCAAAGGCTACCTTTTGGCTGAATGGTACTTTTTCTGAACTTATAGACATAATGAATTGATTTTAGTTTGTGTGTTGGTTAGTAAGTGTGTGTGTTATTTTTGTACTACTATAGTTTGAATTGCTTGGGGTTGTATGGTTATTAATTTTGATGTTTTTCCTAGAGAAAGCTCAAAAGTTTTTAATTCTTTTCCTTCATTAAAAACGATGACAGCAATAGATCCATCTGGATTTTGTGCAGCAGTTACTTGTAAGTCTGCATCCGATTTATCTAAACCAATGACTTTTGCACCTGGGCGGATGTATTTACTAAAATGTGCCATGGTATAGTACAACGGTGTAAAGTAAACTTCATCATTATCTGGATCGACAATTACTGGGGCTACACACCAGTTTTTAAACCAGTTTGGCCCGCCTTGTCTATCTAAGACCATATTCCAATCTACCCAACCATCTACCCAATTGTTTAGGCAGCCAATAATGTCTCTGGCGTATCTATTAACAGGAGCGTATTTTGGATGTAAATATTTTTTTGCAGGTTCTCTCCAATCGTAACCCCAATCTGTAGATTCTTTTGACCAATACCATTTGTCATCTTGCCATTTTGGAATTTCTGAATCTACACACCCTTCAGTTTCAATTAAATATTTGTTTGGTGCTTTTTCATGTGCATATTGTAATGCTTTAGGGAAAAAATCATAGGTGCTTTCATACCAATGAATAGCGGTTCCTGAGAAATATTTAGAAGACGCTTCATTTTTATACATGTCATCTACCCACTCTTTTAAACCATCTCTGTTTTGATCATACCCTAAAATTTTAACATCTGACTTTCCTACTTCTTCTAATTTTGGACCTAAATAGTTTTGAACAAAATCCGTTTCTTCTTTAGGGGAAAAATGCATACTCTCCCAATTATTTCCATTTCCGTGAGGCTCATTTACTGGAGTTAACCCCCAAATATCAATCCCTTCGTTTTTATAAGCTTCTAAATATTTTGAAAAATATAACGCAAACGCACTATAATACTCTGGCAATAATTTACCGCCCACATAGTTTTTATTGTCTTTCATCCATGGCGGAGCTGTCCAAGGCGATGCTATGATATTAAAACCCTCTTTAGAGATTGCCATAGCATCTTTTATCATGGGAATTAAATCGTCTCTATCTTCTTCAATACTAAAATGATTTAGCTCCATATCGTCGGCGATTGGCGCATAAGTGTAATTATTTAATGAAAAATCACAGGAACTTATATGCGTTCGTGTCAGCGTATAGTTGGCGCCATCTTCACTAAAATAAGCCTTAAGTATGGTGTCTCTATTTTTTTTACTCAAACGATTTAGTAAATGCGCAGAAGATTCTGTGAATGATCCACCAAAACCAGTAATAGTTTGAAATATAGCTTCTGGATTCAAATGAATTTTAGAAGGGTTTTCAGAGGTTTCGAATTCTGAAATTTCAGCTAGTTTATTTCCATTTGCAGAAGTTTCATACACTTTAACTTCTAATGATTGTTTGGAGGTACACGCTGTGAGCATTAGTGATAAAATTAAAAAATGATACGTTTTCAAAATTGTTTTTTTTTGTGATTAATTATAATTCATTGTTTTTTTGGGGGTAATTCAACTTCAAGTAACAGCGCTTCCTTATTGCCATTATAGGTTTTCGTAATTGGTTCTCCGTTACGAGTCAGTCCATCAAAAACACCTTGATCCACCAAGTCCCAGAGTGGATATTTAGCTTTCCCATCAACCGTGAATAATCCAAAATAGTTCTCAGACCCTCCCTTGTTGTGAGCATCTTTCCAGGGTTCATCAAAGGCTTCAAAATAGAAACATGACATCTTACTTTGAGCGGACCATTGACGCATCTTATTATAAAACAGGGCTTCCTTGTACTCATCTGTTGCTTTTGACCCCTTAGAACCATAAAGTCCGTTTGAGGCACTTGCCCAACCCGTTTCTCCAATATGAATTGGTTTTTTAATGCCTAAACTTTTAATATAACTGGCTACACTATCAATCTGAGAGATCGCATAATTTTTTGCGCGATTCATAGCAACATCAATCCGCTTTAGGCTTGAGAGTTGTGTTTCTTCTCCAAAAACACCCCAAAAAACAGGGTTATAATGGGTATCGTGCATTGGATATGTATGTACGGATAAGTAATCAACAGCTTTTATTAATTTGGTAAGATCCTCAGTATGGTATTGTGAATCTCCACCACCCCATGATGCAAAATTATCTGAACTTGTAATCCAAATGTCTTTTGATAATTTCCCTGTTTGTTTTAACCCTTGTAAATGTGAAACCCATTTCAAAATGACATTGGGTTGCACAAAATATGTAGTGGCCCATTTTACCATAGCCTCGTTACCAACAGCAATAATTTTCACAATGTCTGGATAGGCATTAGCCAAGGCTACCGCACGATCAATTTCTGCGGCATTATGTTCACTTTCAACATTATGATTAACGGGTTTGTCTGTCCAAGCATTTAAACAATCTATCCAAGCACCGAGCATTAAATACATTTCAAAATTAGGATCTTCATTTTTTAATTCTCGTATCGCTTTGAGAATATTTGAAGCGTGTGCTAATTGAACATTATATGTTCTTAATACTCGGATATTCATAGCATGAAGAATTTTCATATCTTCTTTAAGCTCTTGGATAGTAGGCTGAAAATCTCTAGATGATTTCCGATATCCTCCATAAGAGATGGCCAAGTAGTCTGAATTTCCTAATATATCTTTAGCAGTCACTGTTTTTTGTGTTTGATCGATTGGTATTGGTTTTTTTGTTTGATTTTCTTTACAGGACATTACAAGAAAAACAAGCGCTATTAAACCTAAAATAAATGTTGCTTTTCTCATAATATCATATAAATACTATTTTAAACGACTACTTTTAATATGTACGTTTATTTGAATGATTTCTCCGTTACGACTAAATACTTGTTCGCTTATTTCTTTATCTAAGCTTAGAGATTTAAACGTTTTAGTATCTCCATTACTAAAGTTTACTGATAACCCTTCTTCTTCTGCTATTGTGTAAATGACAGGCACTTGACAATAAGTGAAACATAATGAATCTTTAGAAATCAAAATACTCTCTTGTTTTTTAGGCAATGCGATGTAATGAAATAGTTTGCTTTCTTGTAAAAATTCATTTTTACGTAACAAACAAGGGTTAAATCCAAGTTTTCCTTCGGAAACATTAACACCTAATTCTCCAAAACGTGATAAGACATCTTCTTTTACCTGACCAGTCATCCCTGGTTGTTGAGCACCTTTTCCTGCTGGAGTATGCGAATACGGATCCGTTGGAAAAGCGCCGTATAATTGTGGGGATTTATGAACTCCAATTCCAGCATTTATTTCGTAATAATGATCTAATAAATTTCCAACATCAACTGCATCTTGATCAGAATCAATTGCTGCGGTACACGTTTCTAAAACGGCTAATTGCAGCTTTGAAACCATATGCCAGTATATAGACCCTAAACCTTCATAGCCATAAAATGTTCCTGAACGTCCTGTGAAAGCTTTATGGTTAAATACGTCTTCAAAAATCTGAAGAACTTTTGAAGTATCCTGATCTATTAATGATGAGTAAGCAGTTTCAGATAGCTCTACTAGAGCTGCCTTTAAATCATTGGCATTTTTAAAATTCCCGTTAAAATGGTACACACCATTAACATCTTTTTCTATGATTTGCACATTTTTATCCGCAACTAGTTGTTGTAATAATTTGGAAGTTGAAATGGCTGCTTCAGAAATTGTATTACGTTCAATAAATCCTTTTAGATCTTTGTAAGGATATAATAAATAACTGTACTGATCTGGACGGAAAAGTTTACTACTTTTCATGGCGTTCAGAACAGACAATGACTCTTCACTAGATAAATATTTTGAACTTAATACTGCAACTTGCCCTTCTAACATTTCATCTAAATACGAAATCGAAACGCTGTTATCAGAATTAACTGTCATTAAATTATACGCATGGTATAAGTTATCTTCTCGTTTATTGACACTAATTGAGTGTTCTAAATAGCTTAAACTAACGTTTATAAAATCTTTTAAATCACGAATTGAAATACCCTCTTTTCTTCCAGAAAATGCATGCGCATACACTTGATCTCTGTACGTGCTACCTGCAGTTCCTAATGCATCTAAAATTAGTTTTCGATCTGTGTCATTGATACGGTCTGAAAGTAAACTTTCATGCTCTTTAAACGTCGATAAAATCGAGTTAAAGAACGCTACTAGTTCTTTAGAAACTTCAACTGATTCCAAATCTGATTGCTCAATAATGGTGTCAAAGAATTTCATAAAACGACGAAGGTAATATAAGGTTACCATGGAAACACCACTACCTACTAAAGCATTATTGGCATCGTTCCATTCGGGGCGTTGCGTATTCATCCATATTCCGCCTTCAGGGATAAAATTTGAAAATTTCGCTAGTGTTGTAGCTAGAATTTTTTCAATGAAATTAACTTTCACAATAAAGCGATTTTCATCACGAAGTAAAGCACCATCGGCACCAAGCTCAACACGTTGTTCTCTAATTTTGAGATCTAAGGCTTCATCAAATTCAATAGTATCCTTTGGGTTTTCAAGTAATGCGTCATAGCTTTTGATTTTATAAGGTACATTGGCGTACACAAATAAGTCTTTATTAAAAAGTGTAGCTAGTTTTTCTGGTTGGTGTTTTTCAATAAACTCTAAAAACTTAAGTAAATAAATTATTTGATGATCACCCCAATAGCCAATATATGACCAAGGATCATCAGGCTCTATAGTTTCCCAATCAAAACCTCCTTTTGTCACTCTGTAAGGATTGTAGCCATCAAAAGTTGTTGCATTTAAGAACTTGTGAATCATACTCTCAATAAATGCAGGATAGGAATGTGCTAAAGCCTCCCAGTTTTGGAAGATATCGCGCCAGTTTCCTTCGTAATCTAATATTTTAGAACCATCAATTTCGCTCTTAGTGTTGATTGAAAATTTGTTCCAAGGACGACTAGGATCACCATGACGACGGCTAAATTTTAAGGGCATATACTCGAAGCATAAACGTCTAAAGTTAGTGTCATCAACTTCATATGCTAAGGCTTGTAACACAGAAAGTGAAAAAACTTCAGGCAGTTTTGCTACACTATCTTCAGTTGTTCTGAATACTTTTTTGTTAGCTTTTGATAAGTAATTTTTAAAATCCCACTTTTCAATTTGATAGTTATCATCAAAAATACCACCTCTCATAATATTGAATAAGGTATTTGCAAAATGACGAGTATCTCTAAATTTATCAGCTGAAAGCTGTAAACCATCAGAAGCAGCATTTAAAGCGATTAAACGCGTTGTTCCTTTTTCAATTTTTTCATTGATCAATTCAGCTAATCCATCATTGGTTTTAATTTGATTGATCAGCTTTGCAATCGCTGAATGATTTTTATTGACTTCTGCAACAAGCATCCATTCTTTAGTTTGCTGTGGTGTTAGTACAATTTTTGAATTGACAAAGTAGGCGCCTTTTTCAGCTTTCACATCGGTTTCTTCAACAAGCTCCTGTTGCTTTCTAAAACTATTCAATTGTAAAGAAGACAATAAGTGCTTAGCATTATCCAGTCCCAGAGACCAAACCACATTTGCTTTCAAAGCTTCACTAGGTTCCGCTTTATCAACAATTATTGCGCTTAATGCATAAATTCCTAGGCCTGAACTTTTATCTAACTCACTTCGTTTATAGGCATCTACTAAATTACTACTTGCATTTTGCAAATCGCTACCAACGCCATACGGCAAAATGTTTTGAATTCCATCCAATACATTGACTTCAATTTTTGAAGTTGAATCATTGATAAGCTTTGATTTTTTTATAAACCCAAAAGTGTTTGTAGAATTCCACTGGTATTGAAAAGTAAGCTCTAGGTCGTGATTAATTTCTTCAAATAACACTTTATTCCCAAACTCATTTTTATATAAATTTCGGGTAGTTTGATACTTCCCTGCAAAACGATCCGAAAAAGGCTCCCACAAATGTATGTCATTATTTTTATGGACTTGAAACATTGATTTGCTTCCTGTTATCTCAGCTGCTTCTGTAATTTTATCATCCGTGTAATATGGAAATAAGGCAAATTCAGAATTTTTTCTTCCCGCTGTTAGACCTCCATTACTAGAGATAAACATCCAATGGTTAGAATCGCTAACAATGCTCATGAAAAAAGGACGCATTTTATCACTGTTAGAAATTTTGTAATAGACTTCATTGTCAATACTAACTAGTGAACCGTCTATATCATTTGTTTGTTTAACTTCTTGATCTTTATCTAAAAAAATAGTTTTTTTTGTCATTTATGTTTCTTTCAATACAAACCTTAACAATGAAAATGTAAGGTTTTATAGTTTTTAATTTCTTTAACTACTAAAAGTTAATAGGTCTCTATAAAAATTAATTTATAAGATCAAAAATAAAAAAGGCTAGTTAAAAACTAGTTTATTCTAGCCTTTTTGTAAGTGATCTAATTCAATTATATTAATAAGTGATAATTAAGGTGTTTTTCTTACAGAAATGTTATCCACATTCAATCTAGCTGCACTATTGACGATTTCAATGAGGAAAGATAAACCTCCTTCAACCTGATTTGCATTAGGAGCAGATGTAAACGTGAATTCTTTGGTTTCCCAAGATGTCGTTGACACAGACGATGTATTGTCCGTAAGGATGTGTTGCGTTGCCGCTACTGTTCCACCATCAGCACCTTCAGAAAATGTAAAAGCTTTTACCAGTCCACCATCTCCTAATACATCAGAAGCGATGATATCAAACTTCACAGTATAAGATGTATTTGGAGTTACTAAACCTGTTCCAAAACGTTCCATTTTTAGACCAACAGCTACACCCGTTGAACCTTGAATTTCTGCAGATTGATTACCACCATTGTTTATAGTAGTAGAGATCGTTGTGCCGTCGAAAAATTGCCAGCAACCAACATCTCCAGCTTCAAAATCTCCGTTGGCTAACAACTCTCCTGCTGGAGGCTCTGGACAAGTATCCGTACCGCCGCCGCCGCCGCCGCCTGAACCATACAATTTCAAATCATCAAAATAGTAGGTATCTGCATTGTTAGCATTCAGGTCAAAGAAAATTACAATCTTATTAAACTTATCACTGTCCGCAGCTGTAAAAGGGAACGTCAGTTCTTCCCATCCACTAGTAACTGAAGTCGTCAAAAACTTTTCAACATTATTTCCTGCATTTCCAATTTCTTCTAATTTTAATCGAACTTCTGTATTAGCTCTTGCTGACCATACTTTGATTTTTAGTCCAGAATTAGAGTTGAAATCTAATTTTGCATCTAAATCATATTGGTTATTATCCCAAGGGTTATTATTTGCTTTTACTACTTGCCCTACTTTACATGAGCTGTTAACGTCGTTGTCAAAATCTGGATTATCTATCCAAGAAAACCCTGCGCCATCAGAAATAAAATCTGCGCTTGGATCTGTTTGAAATGTCATATTTAGATCTGTAGCACTATATGATTCTGCAGTTTCAGGATCACAAACTACAGGAGCTGTCCCTGTTCCGTATAATGTCAAATCATCAAAATAGTAGGTATCAGTATTGTTTGCATTCAAGTCAAAGAAAATTACAATTTTGTCAAACTTGTTACTATCTGCGCCTGTAAAAGCAAAGCTCAATTCTTCCCAGCCACTAGTAACTGAAGTCGTTAAAAACTTTTCTACATTATTACCTGCATTTCCAATTTCTTCTAATTTAATTCGAACTTCAGTATTCGCTTTTCCAGACCACACTTTAAGTTTTAGGCCTTCATTAGCATTAAAATCTAATTTTGCATCTAAGTTAATTTGTGTGTTATCCCATGGATTATTTCCAAGTTTAGTAATTTTACCAACTTTACAAGAGGTATTTACTGTGTTTTCAATATCTGGATTGGAAATCCATTCAAAAGTAGTACCATCATCAGTAATACTAGCTGATGGATCAGCCATAAATGTGACGTTTAAATCAGCTGCAGCAAGCGATTCTGCGGCTTCAGCAACACATGGTGTTGGAGGAGATGCAACTTGTGTAACATCATCAAAATAGAATGTACCAGCTGTTGTTCCTGCTCCGTCAACAAACAATGTCAACTTAGGATAGCTAGCTGAAGAATTAAATGTAAACATAAGCTCTTCCCATCCAGTCCCTGTATGACTCGCAGTGTCTTCCGTATCTGCTGCTGTACCGTCTTCAAGTTTCAATAAAACATCTATTGGAGCATCTGCCCAAAAACTCATTTTTATAGATTGATCTGATGATAAATTTACTGCAGCTCCTAATTCAAAGAATAAACCTTCATAAGTGGCTCCACTATTAGTAATCGCCCCTACTTTAGATTCGACAGCGTTTGTTCCTGAAAGATCTGGATTAGTCACAATTTCAAAAGAAGTGCCATCAAAAACAGTTGGGTCGTAGGTGGTGTTTTCACCATCAAACGTAATTGGAAGCGTTGCAATTTCAGGGATTGAAATTGTAATTTCATCCGTAAAAGTATCAATAGCTCCAGCAACATTTGAAGCTACTAAAACAATAGTGTACGTGCCTTCAGCATATACATTTACAGGATTGATCAGAGTAGAAGTACTTTCATCTCCAAAATCCCATGCATATGAAGATGCATTAACAGAAGTGTTTATAAAGGTTACTGTACCAGTATCTGCATCAATTGTATGCGTAAATCCAGCTGTAAGTTTTGGCAAGACTGCATCATCATCTTCACAACCAATAAAACTGATTGCCAAGATTAAAATTGAAACTTGTTTAATTTTTTTAAATAAATTTTTCATTTTTTTTTATTATTAGTTGTTACTATTGGTTATAAACTCGTACGTAATCTACAAGCATGTTTTGTGGAAATGTTTCGCCGTCGTCAGGATTTCCTGGGAAATTACCTCCAACTGCTAGATTGATAATGATATAGAATGGTTTATTAAATACCCAATCTCCTGTTACATCAGTAGCCTCAACAGCTTCTACTGCTGGAGACTCTTCAGTAGCTTCAACAGCTTCTACAGCATCATTAAGGGTGTAGACAACATCTGCCGGAGTGACTTCAATATCAGAAGGTGTAATTTGGTTATACAACACATCGTCTATATAATAATTGATGTATTCTGGTCCCCACTCAATTCCAAACACATGAAATCCAGCATCATAACGGTTATTGCCTAAGTCGTAACTTTTTGTGACTTGGCCTTGAGGGTCTGTTTCACCTGAATACCCAGGTCCATGTATAGAACCACTTACTTTTGTAGGTTCTTGTCTTCTATATTCCATGATGTCGATTTCACCACATTGTGGCCATCCATCAACATCGAAATTTTCTCCTAAAAGCCAAAATGCTGGCCAAAGTCCTGATCCTCCAGGAACTTTTATACGCGCTTCAAAACGACCATAAGCCTGTTTAAATTTGCCCTTAGTGATTAATCTAGCTGAGGTGTAAGAGGCGCCATTGTATTCCTCTTTCAAAGCAGTAATTACTAATAAGCCGTTCTGTACGGTTACATTTTCTGGACGGTCTGTATAGTATTGTAACTCTTTGTTACCCCAGCCATCAGTCCCTGTTCCGGTCTCAAAGCTCCATATATCTGAATTGGGAGCACCTTCAACATCAAACTCATCAGACATCGTTAAATTTGAAAAGGTCGCAACGGTTTGGGTTTCATCAGTATCACAACTCGTGAAACTTATCATTGATGCCAAAGCAAAAGTGGTAAACAAAAGTGTTGTTATACGCATTGTCTTTTTATTATTTTTGTTCATTTTTTTCTTGTTTTGATATTTTCTTTATTATTATTCTTTGAAGAAATACATATTATCGACGTGTAAATTCGTCACATTAGAAGATTTTATTCTTTCGATAATAATGATATTAACTGCTGTTTTATCCAAACCAGTTTCTGATGTAGGTCTAATAGGAATTTTAAAGGTTTTCCATACGCCACCTTCTTCAAAAGTTCCATTGGCTTCAGTATTATTGATATCTCCTGTTTGATCAGACCATTGATAGGTTTGACCACCAATACGCTGCTGCTGTAAAGTTGTTTCAGTCTTCAAAACGACAAGCATATCTATATCTGTAGGCAAAACTACAGGCATTAATATATCAACACTAAAATGAGTCATTTCAGATATATCTAAAGGACTTGAAAGTTGAGTACCCACGAAATTAAAGTCCGTGTACTTAAGTACATTTTCTCCATTTATAACAATTTCGCCGCCGAGAGTTGTTTGATACGGTTGCCAGTAGCCATTAAAAAAGTCCACAGGAACATTTGAATACGTATCGCTAAAGACAGAAATTACATCATTAGGGTCTTTAGTTGGAGCTGGTGCAAGTGCAAACTCACCAACAGCATTTATAGTTAAAGATCCTTCAGCTTCTACTCCGCCTAAAGTCGCTGTAATTACTGCTGTTCCGCTGCTAACACTAACTTCTCCAAATTCATCCACAAAAGAGATGTGTGGAGCGGAAGATGTAAAATCAAAATAACTTGGCGCTACATTTAGGGTCTTGTTTCGACCAGAGCCTAAATTAAATGTTTGTGTTAAGCCCGTTAATTCTAAACTAATGCCTGCAAAAACATCAGATACAACATCTTCACCATTTTGAATAGCTGGTCTTGGTTGACCAATAGTGCCCAGTTTCTCGAATTTTAATTCATCAATCCAAAAGGTGTAAGCATTACCACCTGTGTTTTGAGTCCCCGCAGAATACCAAAACATCCCTCTTTCGTCAAATAATTTTGACGGATCAGGAATTGGAATTACATATTTTTGCCAGTTAGTGCTAAGTTTTAAATCCTTTTCACTGACTTGGTATTTATTGAGTCCAAAGTCTTGTCCGAAACCTATTTCTCCGATTGCTACTCCTTGAGAAGCTTTTGCCCAAAAGGTAAGGGCGTCAAATTCGGTAAGGTCACGTCCAGAACCTTCTACTCTAAAAATAGCGCCTGCATAATTTCCTTCTGGATCATCTGCATTAGGCACATCAAATCGCATGGAAGCTGCACTTTCATAACCTTCGTTTTCATCTACTGTCCAAGCATCTGCTTTAGAGCCTAAATATGGAAAGTAGAAATCGCTACCAAGTCCAATTGGACTATCTGTGAAAATCTCACCTGACTTTGACAAATGTGCAAATTCAATCTGATCAGAAAAATCTCTTTCACAACTCATCATGACTACAAAAAACAATCCTGAGAGCAATATAATTTTCGAATACATAAATTTTATATTTTTCATTTTATTTATTTTTATTTTCCTATGTTAATGTGAATGTATGTTCTTATTTCCCACTCATTTCCATTTGGAAACCCTATTGGGCTAATAGGAGGTACTGCTGGATAGGTATTCGGAGGAATAAACGTTGGAGAGTAACGTGGCGAGTTTTCATTTAATGAACGCCATGTACCTCGTATTCCAACTTGTGTATTTGGCAGTATAAACCAATCTGGCTTACCCAGTGTTGTTGAAACATCTAACATTAATTGAACAGGAAATGTTAGGTTAAAATCACGGTGATAATCAAAAGGTCCCCAATCGTTAAATTTAGCCGAATGGGTTATTTTTAATTTGTTGTAAATTAAACGAACATCACCACCAAAACGTTCTATCAAACGCTCGTCGCTACCATTCGCTTGTGCGTTACCTGCATACAGGTTGGCAATAAATCCAAAGTCTGGACTTATTTTAGATACAATACGTGAATGTGCTTCCCACAAATCTTGTGCAGGTGCTGCATTTGGAAATGCAAAAGCAGTACGATTGGCTAAGAATCCAATTGCAGCATCTTGTGCCGTTGGATGGTGACGATATACAAACCCAAGGTTGAAAGCTAATTTTGCATCTTCAGCACGGTCATTATCCCATTCATACATCCAGGTTCCTGGCGTAGGATCAAATGATAACAATAATTCTCCAGCGGTTGTTTCTCTGTTTGCTCTTACAGCAAACGGATCATCTTGTACGTTTCTTAAACGTCCTGCTCCACCATTTAAATCATTTGGCATGGCAGCAACAATTGGTTTTTGCCATAAGAAGTTAGGAGCAATTTGAAAGTCTCCAAAAGTGTAGGCAAAACCAGTTAGAAAATTATTTTGATTTCCACTTCCAGAATCTTTAAGTTTCCAACCTGTAAATGTTTGTGTTTGATCCGATCCACCGTTTGCAACGAGACCCATACTAGCTCCTTGAGCATACCATTTAAAAGCACCCTTTTGGTAGGTTAGCTTTGCTTTTGCACCCCAGTTATCGTTTTCATTAATTTCATCAGTATAAATAATGTAGTTATCCGTTGTGCCTTCAGCAATTTGAAATTCACGTCCATTAAGCGGTTGTCCACCCCAAATACCTCCAATATCAAAAATAAAATCTCCAAATGTTCTTGTGGCATGAAGTGTAACTCTTCTTGTTTTTGGTAGTGGTACAGCAATAGAAGTTACTGCTTCGCCAACGTCATCAATATCTTCATGGTAAACACCAGTCACATCCCATTTTCCTAAACGTTTGCCATACTTTAATAAGATTGCTGGGTTAGCTCCCCACCAAAGTTGAGATCCAAAAGCGGCTTTTAATCCACTTAAAGCGCCTTTACCATCCGCTTCAACACCAAGTATTTCGCCGTTATATAAATCTAAATTAGGACCATAATTTGCTTCACGATACAAGCCGAAAAAATCACCTTCATAAGCCCAGTGGTAATGACCGGTTCTGTAAAACCCTCTAAGATTAAAATCTTTAGCATTCCAGTCAAATTCAGCGTTATACACTCTTATGCGGTTAGGATCTGTAATTTCTACATTTCCATCATCTGTATTTACTGAAAAAGGACGTCCCGTATTCTCATAAAATATTTCATCTATGGGATTCTCAGCGATATTCCCAAGAATATTAAAATTCACATTGGCACGCATGCTTGAGCTTGGATTTGCCTCGACACCAACATAATAAGATTCCATGTGATCAAAGCCGAGCTCATTCGGGTAGTTGTTTGCATTTGGAATAGCATTGTCAGGAGTTGTAATCAAAGTACCTCCAGTATTAAAAGTTGTGAATTCAGCACGCATATTGCTAAGCTTGATTTTCTCATTACCACCCAAAGCCGCTTTATCGCCTCGTGCTCGAAGAACAGCATCCATCAACTCTATGCCATCAAAATGAGTTGTCAAAAACTCAGTATCAACACCCTCGTCATAAGGATTCAATTGATGAACTTCCTTTAACGCATAGTAAGATGCTCTAGGATATAGTGTATAAAGTCCTCTAG
>Ga0115572_10000168_pt1 | contig 55890 bp, 66 predicted proteins | sample COGITO_mtgs_1206_FD_88681 | JGI IMG/M metagenome (GOLD analysis project Ga0115572, IMG submission 88681) | Pelagic marine microbial communities from North Sea - COGITO_mtgs_120607 | ecosystem: Environmental > Aquatic > Marine > Epipelagic | place: Germany:Helgoland, sampling site Kabeltonne... | reverse complement strand
TTTTTAAAAGGTGAGACACTTTACCAAGAGTCATACATCTACTCAACGGAAATGTTGTTTTCAAAAGAAACAAAGTGGTTGAACAAACAATTAGGAATTCATTCAGTAAATAAATAAGTTATGAGTATGTTTACAAACACCAAGCCAGTTAAGACTATTGAAGAGTTCGATGTTCAACTCACTAATCAGATTCGTGAGTATTACCAAGAGAACTTTCACCGAATGACTCTTCCCGAAATCAAAATCTACCCTGGTAAGAAATTCTACAAGGTAGTAGTGGGAACGAGTGTATGGGGTTTCATCGCAAGAATCCCATTTGTTCACAAAGGTATCCAACTAAAGAAAGGTGACTTGATGAAACCTGCCGGTTGGGCCGCTGCTGCTAAACACCCTCGTGGTAATGTGATTGATGGGACTGCACAATACGGCCCACACGGACCTGAATACTTACGTTAATATTAAAGTTATGATGATTGATTTGAATAAAGAAATGGCTTGGGTAACTTTCCTTGGAGAAGGTTGGCAAACTCGTTGGTTGCCTGTAACCGATATCACCGGTAATCAACTTCCCTTTGATGATACGATTATGGATTACTGTCGAGCTCAATACAATGGTATTGATGGTCGTGATTGGACTTACTTCGGTATCGCTCCAACTTCCCAAATGATAATGGGTAATGCAGTACGAGATAACCTTTAACACCAAAGAGAAATGAACAAGTTAAAAAAGAAACTACTGACCAAATGGTTCTTTGAATGGTTAGGTGCAGAGACTGATGTAGAAACATTAGAGATGACCAAGGTGGCTATTGAACAACGAAGACTGGTTGTAGCGGGCCCGACTCAAGTTATCGGATTTCGACAACATAATTTGGAAATGTCAAAATAATTTTGTATATTGTATTTCTAAAACAATATTGTTATGATTGATTTTCCATTATTGGCCCATATGTTGATGTGGGGATTTGTAGCGCTTGTATTTATTTCTAAAGTATTCAAGTGGGGATATGACAAAGAAGAACGAGGAGAGCGCTATGGAAAGAAACATAACGAATAGAGAACTTGCATTGTCTTGGTGGAGAAGTCTATCAATTGATGAACAATACAATTGGGCAAAGAGAGTATTCCCAACTTGGAAATTTGCAATGGTATCGGCATCATCCTCAATGATTGAACGAATATATAGTAGATACAAATTAAAAAATGGATTTAGAAATGAAAACTGAAGAGTATACCAATCGGTACGGAGACAAGTTTACTTTCACCGAAACTGAAGATGGTAACATCCAATGGAGTGGTAACTTCGAACACTGCCGTTTCGCAGTAGCTAATGTGTATGATGATGCATACAATGAATACAAGAAAGATGGTGGTACAATATCAATGCCTGAATTCGTTAAGGAAGTCCACTACTACGACCGTGACACCTTTGAGTTCTCGGAGATTTCCAAAACATATCAATCATTGGTATACTCTGATTGGAATACCATCACAATGATAGACCCAAGTGGTGGCCCATACATTACTGAAGGTATGGATATGTCTTTCTTTAAATTGGAAGGTAAAGTAAATGGATTCATCCCTAACGAAGATGGGTACGAAATAGTTATAGAAAAATAACACCAAAGAGAAATGAAAGCAGTTTTAGAGTTTAATCTACCTGAAGACCATATTGATTTTGAATTGGCAGTCAATGGTGCTAAAGCACAATCTACATTGTGGGAGTTTGACCAATGGTTAAGAGCACAATATAAGTATATGCCTGATACTGAATACAGTAAGGACAAATACGAAACTTACGAAAAGTGTAGAGACCAACTCCGTGAGATTATGTTTGAGAATGGATTAAAGTTTGATTGATGTCTGATAATCATTTAGACATATGTGCCTTTAAATGTTTTGGTCGTGATGACTACGATGGTAGTTGTTGTATGTTAGAAGACCGTAATTATATTATGGGTGCTATAACTGATTATGAAGAGTTTCTTAAAAAGTTATCTGATAAGTTAGGTAGGGTAGTTGACTTCTCCGAAGTGTTTTATTCATTTGAAGAAGGTTCAAAACAATTTCCTAATCTATCAAATTGGCAAGACCCAAATAACTTTCCTGCGTTTAAACTTGATTTAGAAAAAAAACGTAAACCCTGTGTGATGTATAATACTGCTACTCGTAGTTGTAGTGTATATGACATACGACCACAAACTTGTAGAAACTATTTATGTCCATACCTAAAAGAAAAATTAAATGAACATTGAAACTGATTATTTAATTCTACTCAATGACATCCTTACCAACGGAGTAGAAAAGTCTGACCGAACTGGTACAGGTACCATCTCCGTATTTGGTAGACAAATCCGACACTGTATGTGTCATGGGTTTCCATTACTAACCACAAAGAAGATGGCAGTCAAAACTATGATGACCGAATTGAAGTGGTTCTTGAAAGGAGATACCAACATCAAATATTTGGTTGATAATAATTGTCATATTTGGGATGGAGACTGCTACCAAGCTTATTTAGGTAAAGAAACTACACCAGGTATCCCTCCGCATGATTTTGTTTTATCAAAAAGTGAGTTCATTGATAAGATTAAAACAAATGATGAGTTTGCTAAGAAATGGGGAGAGTTAGGCCCCATCTATGGTAAACAATGGAGAAGTTGGACTGAATATTATACTGAAAAGTTTAATGGTGGTAATCCGATTATTGTAGAGAGAACTGCAGACCAAATAGAAAACCTCATAAATGGATTGAAATACAATCCCGATTCTCGTAGACATATGGTATCCGCTTGGAATGTTGGTGATATAAATGATATGACTCTACCACCATGTCACTATGGATTCCAATGTTATGTATCAGATGGTAAACTATCTCTAATGTGGAATCAGAGAAGTGTGGATACATTCCTTGGTCTACCATTTAACATTGCATCATATGCAACACTATTACTTCTATTATGTGAAGAGACAGGATACAAACCAGGTGATTTGATTGGAAACCTTGGTGATGTACACTTATATAAAAATCATATAGACCAAGCCATTGAACAAATGAATAGACATACATTCCCTTTACCAGAGTTAAAGGTTAGTAATGTAGATATCTTAAATGGTGAGTTTGACTATGAGCTGATTGACTATGAGTGTCATCCTTCTATTAAAGCTGAATTAAGTAACTAATTATAATAAAGGGGGTATTGTTATGACTGAAGAACAACAAATCGAAGAAATCCTAATTGAGTCTCACTCATATGGGTTAGCACAAGAAGTAATGGAATGGGCAAGAAAAGAGATGGATGCAAATCCAAAAATGAGACGAGTTGATGCATATCACTTAGCATATAGAGAATGGATAAAATGATTGGATTGGTAATTACAGGTAGTATGTTATTAGTATTTGGTATAGGTTTATATCAAATCTATTTGGATAATCAAGACAAAAAGAAGTCTAAATGTCCGTGTGGTGGAAATTGTAAATGCAATGAATAAGAAGTCAATGTTAGATAGGGACAATATAGAACTCTATATTATGTCCGAAGAAGAAGAACAGGAGTTGATGGAATTCTTGTTGGAAGACAATGATGACATTGAACTTCAAGAATGGCAGGAACAAATACTAAACAAAGAATTTGGTGATGAAAAAAAGTGAAACGAAAGAGAGAGTGTTCTACGGAGTGGCCAAGGTCAAGAAGGCTGAACTTATCTCTCCTTCAGAATCTCAACTAATGTCCTACTATATAGACTATGGGTATAACAACATAGATGAAGTAATAGATAGTATGGGTGTAGAAGAGATGTTAAGGGAATGGTATACCAATACCAACTTTACTCAAGACTTTCAGTTGTACCAACATTCTTCTTCTATCTATCCAGTTGATTGGTCTTCAGAGTACGAAGACATTGATATCGTATCCGAGGATGAATGGAAACAAACATACGAGTGGAACTATGGGAACATTTAATATATTGGATTTGGTTAGTTATTACCTACTCGTGGGAGGATTAACCTTATTCGTTATGGATTACTTTGTAACCAAGATAGCAGATTTAAAAGAAGAACCCAATCGTAAGCTTACCAATATGGAACGTATTGTTGTATTACTTCTCTGGCCTATCTATGGGTGGGTCTTTTGGTTTAACTTTATTAAGGCAGTCTTTGGTCGTAGGGATTGAGCCGGTAAGCAATCAAGCAAATAAGCAATAGGGGGGAACGCCAGTTCCTTTTCACACACGAAAAATTTTTAAGTATACACGATGAAATTGTCAATGAAAGAAATAGAACACGACCTTGCAACTTGGTGGGAACAACCTTGGTGTATGGATAGATGGGAGATTATAAACCATTTAATTAAAAGATATAAATTCGAATCATATTTAGAGATTGGTGTATCCAACCCACGATGGTGTTTCAATATGGTATCGTGTCGTGATAAGGATGGAGTAGACCCCGGCTACGAGTTTGATAACAATGTAGCGAACTACAATATGACTTCCGATGAGTTCTTTGATACCATACCAAAGGATAAGAAGTGGGATGTGATATTCATTGATGGCCTTCATCTCGCTCAACAAGTAATCAAGGATGTGTATAATGCATTAGACCACTTGAATGAGGGTGGATTTATTCTTATGCACGATTGTAATCCACCTAATGTTTGGAGACAACGAGAGAATTATTCTATTGATGGGTACAACTATCCGTGGAATGGTACTACTTGGAAAGCATACTATCAACTTCGTAAGACTCGTTCTGATTTATCTATGTGTGTTATTGATACCGATTATGGTGTGGGTCTCATTAGAAGAGGTAGACAAATTCTGGCACCTGCCGACAATGAGTTTTATGACTTTAATATTTTACAAGAAAAGAAAAAAGAATATCTTAACCTAATTTCTTGTGATGAATTGGATTCATTCCTGGATACAACCGATGAGAATCTTAACGAAAACTTAACACCAACGCTTTGATAATACAAAATAATTTCGTATATTTGTATTATAAGAAATAAGAAATATGAAGTATAACAAAATCACAAACAAAGAAAACGCCCTTAAACTAATGAGTGGTACATCTTTGAAAGACCGATTGGTTGGATTTAATTACAAACAATTAGTAGCCGCATTTGGAGAACCCACATTCCCCACACCAAGTGGGGATGGTAAGATTCAAAAAGAATGGGTGTTTGTACGAACTGAAGATAATGTAGTATTCACCATCTACGATTGGAAAACATACGATGATGGTTTTACTACTACGATGAACCAAACTTGGAATGTTGGTTCTAAAGTTTATGCTGGTGAATTTGTAACTGATATAATGGTACAACTTAAAAAGAAGAATTAATATGAAGTCGTATTTCTTTTATTCAAAGATTGACAAATCAAAAGAACCCATTTATTATTGTAAGGCCTTGTCACGATACAATGCTGCTGTTAAGTTTGCTCAAGGTAAACGATTACCATTAAAAACATTCTTATCCATTTACGGAGTCTCTAAATGAAAATACTAATTCCACTTGGTGGGGTTGGTAAACGATTTAGCGATGCCAACTATACTACACCCAAACCTCTCATAAAGGTATTGGGTAAACCTCTTTTGTTTTGGGTTATTGACAATCTAAAACTTGCCGAGGATGATGAGTTGTACATCACTTATAATGAATCGTTGGATAAACATAATCTTGGGAACATCATTCAGTCCAAGTATCCACACATCAAAACAAAGTCAGTACCCAACACCCGTGGTGCTGCCGAAACCATTCGGCTTGCCATCGAACACTTCTTTAAAGAAGATGATAAGTTGGTAGTATTGGATGGTGATACATTCTATGATGAAGATGTATTAAGTAAAGCACGGCTTGTAGATAATGGTGTTATGTACTTTAATAGTACCGACCCCAAGCCAATCTATTCATACATCAAGTTAGGTACTGATAATGTAATCACCCAAATAAAAGAAAAGGAAAAGATTTCGGACAATGCAAATAGTGGTTGTTATGTCTTTTGGTCGGTAAAAGAATTACATCGTTACTTACTCAATATGGATTACACTCAAGGTGAGGTGTATACTTCTGATGTAATTAAATCGATGATTGATGGTGGTTGTGAGTTTAGAGGTATGTGTGTATCCAACTTCTATGTACTGGGTACACCGCAACATATTGTTGAGTTTAGTAAGAACTACAAAGTAGAACCTCAACGATTTGTTTTTGACTTGGACAACACTCTCGTTACCTACCCAAGAGTATCTGGTGACTATACAAGTGTAGAGCCAATACAAGATACCATTACTTATTTAAGAAAGTTAAAAGAAGCTGGCCATCATATCATAGTATATACCGCTCGTAGGATGAGAACCCATAATGGTAATGTGGGTGGTGTGGTCGCAGACATTGGTAAGATTACTATGGACACGTTGGATAAGTTTAACATTCCATACGATGAGTTAGTATTTGGTAAACCATATGCGCACCATTATATAGATGACCTATGCATAAATCCTAAAATGGATTTATCAAAACAACTTGGATTTTATTTAGATGATATCAAGCCACGAAGTTTTAATAAGATAGTAGTATCGGAAAATTCCGTTATAAAATACTCACAAGATTCTAAACTATCAGGTGAATCTAAATATTACAGCGACATCCACGAGACCTCGTTATCGGATTTGTTTCCTAAATTAATATCGTATGGTGAGGGCTATCTTGAGATGGAAAAGATTGAAGGTACTACATTTAGTGAATTGTTTATTAACAACATATTGACTGAACGGCATATTGACTTATTATTGGAATCTATTGACCGATTACACTCTAATAAAGTTGTGCATTCAAAAAATAATTCGTATATTGACTATCAACAAAAAATAGATAATAGGTACAAACAATATGATTATTCAAAATTTGATAATGCCGATGTTGTTTATTCTAAAATACGAAATGGATTAGACTTATATTTGAAGCATGGATTTGAATTATCTACATATCACGGAGATTGTGTATTTACAAATATCATCTTTACTTCAACAAGTAATATCAAATTCATTGATGTTAAGTATAGTGAGTTTGGAATTTATGGTGACCCCTATTACGATTACGCAAAAATATATCAATCACTTTGTGGATATGATGAAATCTTATCAGACAAGTATGTGGTTGAATCATACAGACAAAGAATCAAAAAATATTTTGAAAGTAAGTTTAGTATGGAAGAGTTAACTAATATTAAATTGATAACCGCATCATTGTTGTTTAGTCTAATACCACTACACGATAATGATAAGTGTTCTCATTATTTTGAACTATCAAAAGAATTGTTATGAACGAAAAAGAACTACACAAACTATTAGAGATTCAATACCTCAAGGGTCGTATTGATGAACTACACAAAGCGTTTCCAACTATTACTGATATTGGTCGTAGTCGTAAGATAGACCAGAGATTGAGCAAATACTACAACAAGTTGAAATCGGTTGATGAAATTGCATATCACTTATATCAAGTGGAACATACCAATCAACAAATCTCAAAGAAGAAATCAAAAGATTTTATGAAGTCGTTGTTGGAGGAGTTGATTCCATACCTGACCGACAACGAATTAATTCAGAAAGTAAAAGAACAAATATCTAAATACTGATTTGGTGGTGTGAATTTTATTTCGTATACTTGTATCACCAAAAACGCCGAAGTGGTGGAATAGGTAGACACGAGGGACTTAAAATCCCTTGGACAGTAATGTCCGTGTGGGTTCGATTCCCACCTTTGGTACAAAGTTCTTTAACTTATTAACGAGCACCCATAGCTCAATTGGATAGAGCAACGCACTTCTAATGCGTAGGTTACAGGTTCGACTCCTGTTGGGTGTACCATTTACCCCTTTCGTCTAATTGGCAGGACATCTGATTTTGGTTCAGCGAATCGAGGTTCGAATCCTTGAGGGGGTACAAATAAATTGGGGGTATCGCATAGCGGCAATTGCAAGGGACTGTAACTCCCTCCTCGTATAGAGTTCGTTGGTTCGAGTCCAGCTACCCCCACCCCAGGCGTGTACCTCAAGTTTCCCATTCTTGTAAAAAATCGGGTGGAGCTAAAGTAGGCAGGTTATGGTTGTCCTAAAACAACCAGTTCGGGAAGTGGCGCAGGTGGTAGCGCATCTGGTTTGGGACCAGAGGGTCGCAGGTTCGAGTCCTGTCTTCCCGACGCAAATGGCCCGTTGGTCTATCGGTTAGGACGCATCCCTTTCACGGATGAAAGAGGGGTTCGATTCCCCTACGGGCTACTATGTTTATTAATGTTGTGAAACATATTTATATTAGAATTAAAAACAAAAGTTATGAGTAAGATTTCTCGTAGATTATTCCAAGCATTGGAAGCAAAATACACGGCAGAGATTATGGACGCAAGAGCCAGAATTTCTATTTACTTCGAATCACCAGTTGCTATTGGAGAACACCCCCAACATACTGAAGAACTTGATACATTGGTAGACCAACTGACCAATGCTACTGATAAATTATCAACCCTTCGTGATAACTTCGGTGAAGAGTATGGTGGGTTTGATGAGTTGGATAGTAAGCAATTGTTGAAAGGATAACCGTACGGAGAGTTGGCAGAGTGGTCGAATGCACTGGTCTTGAAAACCAGCGTACCGCAAGGTACCCGGGGTTCGAATCCCTGACTCTCCGCAACTGCCCTGTCAAGGTAGGAAAGACGCTGAGTCTAGCCTATGGGTTTTGGTAGTAGAACCCCAATCAACTACCGATGACTCAATTAGAATGTATATGCAATTAGCTCGACATTCTCTTGCACCTGCAGATAGTGAGGTGATTGGGTCTAAAAGCCTCCATAGCTCAGCTGGCCAGAGCACGTGATTTGTAATCTCGGGGTCGTTGGTTCGAATCCAACTGGAGGCTCAACGCAGTCAGATGTTTTATGATATGGAAAATGTTATAGAGAAATATAGAGAAGATGGGTACTACTTCGCAGAAGGAATTCTTGGTGAGGATTTTATCCGTGCCCTTAAATTACAACTCTCAACTATTGAACCTAAATTGTACATTCCATATAGTGATGTTCCTTGGGGCTACGGGAACTTGGTGGATGATAAGGTGTTTAGTTTAGTTCCTAAAAACGAGTATATACAAAACTTTTGTACTACTTTATTTAGGAGTGATAACTACACCTTTAACCATCTCATTGTAAATAATAAGGGAGCGTTCTTTGGTAGTGCCGTTGAGTGGCATCAAGAGATGTCTAATATCGATACATATGCTCCTGGCTATACAGTCGATGACCACGAAAACTTTATGCAAATTTACATTGCATTGGATGACCATACAATTGATAATGGGTGTTTAAAGATTATTCCTGGCTCTGATAAGTTTGGATTGTTAGAACATCAAGATATCATTGGAGATAACCTTGGACACAAACGAAGATTAACTACAAAAACACTTCAGTATCTAAATGATACCTATGGTATTAAGACAGTAACTATGAAGGCTGGTGATATTTTATTTTTCAATCATCTGATGGTGCATGGGTCATCCGCTAACTATACAAGTCACCATCGTAAAGGGATTGTATTACAAGTTAGATTGAATACAAAAGAAAAAGACCAAGATGTTTTTGAACGTGCTACTACACATCGTAGGGAGTTTGTTATTAGTGAGATGAAGAAAATCATCAATAAATTAGAATCCACAAACCCATATAAAGATTTTAAAAAAGATGAAACGAAAGAATAACCCAATCATACCACACGATAAACTCCGACTACACTCAGCCGAGCGTAACGATATGTGGGAGAATAATATATGGCAGTCGTTTATTGATTCACTGCGAGATACTGATGTTAGGTATTATCCAAATGTTGAGGAGGTTAGACCACAACTAAAGGAGTTTTATAATATACCAAGTGGAACTGATTTAATGATTGGTGCAGGTAGTGATAGATGTATTAAATATTTCTTTGAACTCCACTCTGATAAAGAGGTTATACTTTCAGACCCATGTTTTGGTATGTATAATGTATATGCTAATATGATGGGTATGAGTGTTATTAGTGTACCATATCAGCTTGGTAAGTTTGATGTTAAGAATACAATCCACAACATAGAGAAAAATAGTGTTGTTGTATTATCAAATCCATCATCACCAATTGGTGATACCATTTCTCGTGGTGACCTACTAAAGATTTTACATTGTGGTGTACCTACTTTAGTTGATGAGGCATATATTGAATTTAGTAAAACTGAAAGTGTAGTTCAATTAACTGAAAGATTCCCCAACTTATTTGTTATTCGTTCTATGTCAAAAGCATGGGGGTCTGCTGGAGTTAGGGTTGGTGTAATTATTTCACAAAATAAAAACATTGAGAACCTAATGGTGTATAAAGATATGTACGAGATTAGTGGACTTGGTGTTAAATGGATACAAACTTTAATTAATAATAAAGAGAGTGTGTATAAATATATCGATGGTGTAACTCAAACCAAACGACAATTAATGGATATGTTGGTTCAACATGGTTATGAAATTTATGATGGCCATTGTAATTGGGTACACATTAGAAGTAATACTACAATTGATTTACCATCTAATATTGAGTTTCGAGCCAATTGTACCATACCTGGTGATTACAACTCTGATTGGATTAGATTACAAATTTCAACAAATATAGATGATTATCAATTTTTATTTTGATATTTAAAATTAATTTTGTATATTTGTATAACAAACGCGGAAGAAGACTTAAAAGAAAGTCGTTTATCATCCAGATAAAAGGTGTTGGGGCAGTTCCAACCTTCCGCTCAAGGGTAGTAATTAAAGGTGTGGATAAAACCGCTACATCAATTGCTAAAGGCCTTGCCTAAAGTATGGGCTACCGGTTATTACTACCCAACAATGCGGGGGAGGAGTTAAGAGAAACTCGTTGTACGTCCAGTACAAAGATGGTGGGGCAGAGCCACCTCTCCGCTCTATAAGCGAAAGTAGCTCAGTTGGTAGAGCATAACCTTGCCAAGGTTAGGGTCGCCGGTTCGAACCCGGTCTTTCGCTCAAGGTATCAATGGAAACTAAACAAGAGTACATCAAAAAACTATGGTCGTTTAAATCACCAGCCGAGATTGTGTTGGTGATGTATCAACTTATAGAAAACTCTAAATGGAGTCAAGTAGAAAAGAATAAGACCTATGCTGTACTGAAAGGTATTGTTACCTATCTTGATAGGGGTGATGAGTTGTTGGAACACCATAGAAGGTATCTACGAGATGAGTGGCAACTTGTTTGGATGGAACAAAAAGATGATTCAGTACGAGAAGAGATTAAACAATGGTTATTAGAACCACCATTTTAAAATGCAGTTAATCAGTACACATCCTATTAAGAAATCCGATTTAGGATTCCATGCTAATCTATTTGGTGGTAAGCTACTTGCTTGGTTGGATGCTGCGGGTGCTGCACTCGCCATGGAAGTTGCTGATACACCCCGTATGGTCACCATCAAGATTGATGAGTGTCTATTTAAAAGACCTGCTAAAGAAGGTCAACTCCTTAAAATATATGGTGATGTAAAAGAGGTTGGTAACACATCCCTTACATTATATCTTGAAGCAAGAGCACATAATGTATACTCTGGCGTACAATCGGTTATCTTATCTACTAATATTAAGTTCGTTCGTATCGATGAGAATGGAGACCCGATACCAATTTCGGATAGAGTTAGATTAAAATTTAACAAATAGTTAACATTCATTTCTTGGCCATCTCACTTTTTTTCATTACATTTGTATGTATTTGTGATGGAGAAGAAGAAATCATATCAAGAAAGTTTGGACTTCAATGGTGGGTGGACTGCCGGTGAGGCAAGTCATCATATTGGTAAAAAGACCACTCAACAAACTCACAAGAGCAAAAAAACGTATTCTCGTAAAGAGAAACACAAAAAAGATTTAACAATTTCTTAACATTAGAAACTTGTTTATTTCCCTTTTTTTCACTACTTTTATAAAGTAATCATTGAGAGCATATGAAAAATAAAATGTCCTATTCATCGTTCTGGCTTGACAATTCAATCTTTGAAGAGTCCGATGACAACCTAACCACGGTTGAGAAAAAGTCAAGTGACCTAATGAAGTTGATGGCCTACAAAAGGTCTATCGGTAACTTCGTAAACATCGTTACGGGTAGGTCAATCCCAGTGACCTTCGATGGTCGTGGTGAGGATTCTTATACTGATGGTCAGTCGGTTACCATCTCCGCTAAGTTGGATGACAAAGAGTTCGACCCCGTTGTTGGTCTGGCTCTCCACGAGGGGTCTCATATCGCTTTGACTGATTTCGAAACTCTGACTGAAATGAGAAATGGTTACCTACCATCTACCATTGATAAAGAGTGGTTGGCTAATCGTTACAATTGTGGTGTTGATGACCTTAAATGGTTAATCTCCAATAACCTCAAGTCACTTCTTAACTACGTTGAAGACCGAAGAATCGATAACCACATTTACACTACGGCTCCCGGCTATCGTGGTTACTACGAGTCTATGTATGACAAATACTTTCACTCAAGTGTGATTGACAAAGGTCTTCAGTCTTCAGAAAAACGTGATGAGGATTGGGATTCTTATATGTTCCGTATCATCAACTTGACCAACCCCAATCGTGACCTCAACGCCCTCAAAGGTCTTCGTGAGATTTGGAATGTCCTTGACCTTCGTAACATCTCTCGTTTGAAAGATTCGTGGGATGCTCTTGAGGTGGCCGGTCAGATTCTTATGATTGTTGAAAAGAACATTTCAGTTGAGTCTCAAAATCAAAGTGGTTCTGACTCTAACTCTGATGAAGAAAGTAATGGTGATACCAATGGTGAATCATCAATGAGTGGTGATACCAACAACCAACAAAGTGGTGGTGGTATGAGTGGTGAGGGTCAAGGTGAGTCTTCTCCAAGTGACTCTAACGATGGTGAAGAGTCTGATGAGTCTAATGAAGAGGGTATGGATGTTGTTGATTACAATCCCAATGGGGCTGGTGGTCAATACGAGCCGCTTTCAGACCGCCAAAAGAAAATGTTGGATAATGCTATTAAGAAACAAAATGACTTCATGGAGGGTGAGATTACCAAAAAGAAAATCTCCAAGGCTGATAAAAACAAGATTGACCAACTTGACAAAGCAGACATCAAATCAGAAGTGACCGGTAAGGGTTTTAACAAAAGTAATTGGTCAACGGGCTCCAACGGAGTTCAAACCTACATCATCAACAATATGACCAAGGGTTTGATTGACTCCGGCATGGTAGGTATGTTGTCAACATCGCCATGGAGTGCTGACCGAAATGAACCTTACATTAAGAGAGGTATTCAGTTGGGTACTATCCTTGGTAAGAAGCTCAAGACTCGTTCCGAAGAACGTGTCCTCACTACCCCACGAATGAAGAGTGGTAAGTTGAGTGGTCGTATGATTCACGAGATTGGGTTTGGTAACTTCGACATCTTCGAACAAACCTTGATTAACAAATCAACGCCGGTTCTACTTCACATCTCAATTGACGCAAGTTCTTCGATGAGTGGTAAGAAGTGGTTCAATACTCAAACCGCTGCTGTCGCCATCGCTAAGGCGGCTTCAATGACCGATAACATCAACGTGGTAATTTCTTACCGAGGTGTTTACTACTCAGCTGGTAACTTTGGTAGTGTTCAACCTTTGATGTTGATTGCTTACGATAGTCGTAAGGACAAGTTCTCAAAGATTCAGCAACTCTTCAAGTACATCACTTACGATGGTACTACTCCCGAAGGATTATGTTATGAGGCTATCCTCAACGAGTTGACCAAGACCAAGAATGGTACTGATACATACCTTATCAACTTCTCCGATGGTTGGCCAGGGTTTGACAATAGTCAGATTTCATATGGTGGTGTTGCTGCTCGTAAACACACAGCGGCTCAAGTCAAAAAGATGAGACAAGCCGGTGTCCAAGTCCTATCCTACTTTATTGCTGACTACGACTTTGGACATGGTAGTGGTATGGAATCATTCACCGAAATGTATGGTAAGGACGCAGAGTTCATCGACACGAGTAATATGACTCAACTGGCGAAGACCTTGAATAAAAAGTTTGAGGTGAAGATTTAACAATTTGTTAACATTAAAGATTTGGTTTTAACCAATATGTTTCGTACATTTACAGAGTAATAATGAGAGATAATAATTAAATCAGTTTTCTATGAAAGCACAAAAATCAGTTTTCGGTAAGATTGTTGAGGTTGACAATCTACTAATGTTCCAAGATTCAGAAGGTGTTACCTTTAACATCCCTGAACTTAATGAGAATGGGTCTTCCCTTTACAAACGTGCCCGAGCGGCTGCTAACAATCCGGCCAAGTGGGCTTGGAAGGTTCGTGTCGTTGGTACTTTAAAGAATGGTGAGATTGGTCACACTCGTGTGCCAGTTGAGAAGGTTGAGACTAATCCTGAACCAGTTGGTAACTTCACCGCACCGAATGGCGGTCTTGTCGCTTTGAAATATGAACCTAATACTCCGGCTCCGGCCTCTATTGAAATGACCGATGATGTCTTGAAATTCATCCACGAGGATGCTAATGGTTTGAAACCAAAGATGTTGTTTATGAACTCCCTCAAGTGGAAGTATCTTATTCGTAACATCATTCGTGGTAAGAACATTATGATGACTGGTCCCGCCGGATGTGGTAAGACTATGGCGGCCAAGGCTGCTGCTAATTCGATTGAGGGTTACAACACTTTCATCATCAACTTGGGTGCTACTCAAGACCCACGAACCACTCTGATTGGTAATACTCAATTTGATACCAAGAAGGGTACGGTCTTCAACCCCTCACCTTTTGTCAAGGCGATTCAAACTCCAAACACCGTGGTGATTCTTGATGAGTTGACTCGTGCTCATCCAGAGGCTCACAACATCTTGATGTCGGTTCTTGACTTGGGTCAACGATACCTACGTTTGGATGAGGCTGCTGACGCTCCTGTTGTCAAGGTGGCCGAGGGTGTGTCCTTCATCGCCTCTGCTAACATCGGTAATGAGTACACAGCCACACGAGCTCTTGACCGGGCTATCCTTGACCGATTCGTTGTGATTGAGATGGATACGTTGTCACAATATGAAGAGTCAGAACTCCTCTCAATGATGTATCCTTCGGTTGAGATGAACCTCCTTCAGTCGGTTGCTGAGATTACTTCTATGACTCGTGGTGAGTTGTTGTCCGAGTCACCAAAGTTGTCTAACTCACTTTCGACTCGTACCGCTGTCGAGATTGGTTCTCTACTTTACGATGGGTTCTCCCTTGAGGAAGCTGCTGAGATTACCATCTACCCAATGTTCGACCAAAGTGGTGGTGCTGATTCAGAACGAGTTTATATGAAACAATACGTTCAGAAGTTCTTGGGTAAGACCCCTGAAAATGAGGACTTGTTCAATGTTGAAACTGCTGATATTTCTAATCCTTTCTAAAGATGGCATATAATCCATACCAATGGTGGAAGGGTAATAAGAAACGGAAACTTCCCCAATCCGCACACTTGTTTGACAAGATAAAAAATGGGGACTTTAATTACTCTCATTACTTCACGGAAGCGGAGGCGTCTCGACAAGAGTACGCTTCCCTCTTCCAAGAAACTATGAAGAGGACAGGTGACTACGGACAAGCCCGTGTGACTGCCAAGATGAAGAATGTACGGGCCCTTAAACTTGATGAAGAAGGACACGCTCACGAGATTCGTTTGTTAACCAATCTTCGTAATGAGTTACGAGAAGAGTTTGGATTTGACCTTTGGGATGAGATGATGAAAGCTGACCCGATGGACTTGGAAGAATTGTATGACTATTATTGTCACGAAAAAATGCGCCGGAGAGGCTTGGATATTTAAAATTAATTTTGTATATTTGTCAAGATGATTTACGACCCTAATAACGAATTAACCGAAGAACAAATGAAGTCATTGACTGAAGATGAGTTCTTGGACTACTTGGATGCTAAGGCTGAGTATTTAAAACAATTCACTAAACCATTGCCGGGCTATTACCTTAAACGATACGCATATACAGCAGCAAAGGTTGAGGGTCGTGACATATCCGACAAGGAACATGAGTCATTGAATACAATGTCAAAAGAATATAACGCCAAACGTAACGAATGGGTTTTGAATAAACTCAAAGAAAAGTTTGAAGATGGGAATGAATAAACGAATCCTTCCAAGTAAGTCATTACTTCAGAATATGGTATATGACTTTGGGGTAAAGAGTGTATTAGAAAACTATGGTAGTGCTGATATGTTAATGGGTTCGGTTGAATCTATGGAATACTACCAATCAATAAAAGAACAATATGAGTCAATGGAGCGCAGAGGAGTTTGATGATGTCTTCTCGAACATTAGAAAGGAATTATATAAGAGCGATTTCTTTGAGATGATGAAGATTGAAAATGTGGAGATGTTTCTTCACTTCTTGGCTGATGAATTGGAAGATGCCGATGACATGGATTTGTTGTCAGATATTCTTCACCAATCTTTGACTAAATACAATACATGGGAAGTAGACCAAACTCTTGAATCACTATCGGAAAAAGGATTAGTACGATTAGTAGTGAATGAAGAAGGTCGGTTGGCATATGAAGCAACTGAAGAAGGTATACTTGTAAACGAACAACTACAAACAAACGCAATTCAAATAGATGAAATTATGGATATCAATTACTCACATGAGGTCTACAAAGTAACTGGCGCTGATGATTCAATCCGATTCATTGACTATGGAGACAATTACGAAATCATCGTTGTGCCTGCTGGTAAACAGCATGATGGTGAAAAGATGGTTCAATTTTACCATACAATTTTTCAAGACTATCATAGTGGTGGCCCTAATGGTGACTACAAATTGGTAGATGAAATTGAACTTTTTGAAATGTTAAACACTAATTATAATCAATTTTAAATTTAAACACTATGGCTTATTACATCGCTAAAGTTAAAGTTCATCACGAAGATGACAAAGGTCGTGTCAAAAAAGTAACCGAACAATATATTGTTGATGCAGTATCGGTTACTGATGCAGAGGCAAAAGTAGTTACCGAGTTTGAAGGTTCAAACTTGGAGTACGAAGTAAACGCAGTTATTGAAACTAAAGTAATTAAGGTAATTCAATGATATACTCCGTAGGAGATATGGTAGTCGTAAGAGTAAATCGTATCCACCGAGTGGGTACTGTTTCTCTACGAAGAAAACTAAAAAGAGGATGGATTTATTCTGTTGAATTAGAAAACGGAAAACATCTTGAAGAGTGTTCGGTAAATAAAGAGTTATCACATTGCCATATTATTCGTGGATTGACAAAATCATTAAGTAATGGAAATTAACAAGAAGAAGTTCCAATCTTACAAACGTAAGGTTCAGAAAAAGTACCCTAACGCAAAAACTCAAATAAATTTAAATGGTCAATACTATGTTTCAGATGGTGTTGGGTCTACCATTGGTTCTGAATTTATGATTCCCCCACAACCAAATGTTCAAATGGCTTGGTATTGGGCGAACGAATGTGTTAAGTTGGAACAAAACTTGAATCGTACTCATCCTGATAAATTCTCTATGGACTTTAATGAGAAAAAATTTGATAGAGTTGCTCGAAGAAATCGTAAAAAATAATTTTATTAAACTATACTAAACTATTTATAGGAAATTCTAATTCTTATAATATGAAAAAGTTTAATAAGAACCAACGTGGTTATGTCAACCAGTCGTATGGTGTTACGGATTCTGAAGTTCAGAGACAATCAAAAGCATTTGGTAAGAACTACACCTCAATTGATTTTGGATTTAATCCAGATTTGAAGCCGGAGGACTTTCCAATTAGGAACACGACTGAAATTGGTTCTTTGATTATCGGCAATCACGAAATCGAATTGACTAAAGCTGAAGCTATCAAGATTATGCAAACTCTTGATACCGCATTGACTTCTACTCAAATGAGATATCGTGTAGGGACTCTTCAGTAAGATACCTTGAATACTCTCTTGGAATATGTAAAAGATGATGGGGTTTCTTCAATCTTAATAGAACGAAGAGACCCCTATTTTACTATTTCTAAAAGTAAGATTAAAGACCTCATAATCCACGATAACCCAACCGGCGAAGTGAGGGTATCTTATAAATCACAAATGATATCAACTCTTAATGATTTATATTTTGACTTATCCGAAGACTCTAAATTGTATCGAGTGTTTGTTGAGATATGTTTAGAATCAATCAAAGAGGGTGAGTATTTAAATAAAGAAGCATTATCGTTCTTAAATGAGATACATAAATCAATTCGTGGATAGTTATAATAAAGGAGGATGTCATATGGAAGATTATGGCGATTGGATTTGGGATGATGCCGAATACAACTTCTTTATGTCGTTGTCCGATGTATCCAAATTGGAGTATATGTATGATTACTTCAATTTAGATGATGATTCTATTGAAGGTGAATTTGATTTTGATGAGGAAGATGATTCTCCAATCACTTCTGTTGATGTTGTATTAACTGATACTCATGTTATTGTTACTTGTGATGATGATGGTGTTGCTGATAAAACAGTTAGTATGTTTAAGATGGATGGGTTTATTCTTCTCCACGAGCACACACGAGGTCAGTCACGATTTTACAAACTTGTCAGTAAGATTGACCCATTGTCGGTAAATTAAGACAAAGTGTCATAAAATACACTATTGGTAGGGAATTTGTCCTTTTAATAACACATTAACATTAAAAAGGGTAATATATGACACTATTTGATTCAACATTTCACACTATGGTTTCTGATATGGTTTCTGGTGGCTGGGATAGCCATCGTATATCAACTCATACTGCATATTTGAAGGATGATGTATTGACTATTGAGTTTGAAGTTCCTGGCTTATCTAATAAAGATATTGAGGTTACAGTTGAAGACCGAATGTTGGAAGTTAAAGCCGAAAAGGAAAGTCGTAAATTCCATAAGAGATACAAAATCCACGATGCATTTGACATCAACCAAACATCTGCCATTGCAAAGGATGGTATTCTCTCCGTTACTATTCCCAAATACGAAGACCGAGCGGCTAAAAAGATTGATGTTAAAGTTAAGTAGTTATGTTAAGGGTGGGTGGGTTTTATTCCACCCATTTTTATATTTATAATCTAAAAGAGGTATTATGTCAAAAATTATTGGAATAGACTTGGGTACGACCAATTCGTGTATTTCCGTTATCGAAGGTGGTGACCCAGTTGTCATTGTAAATTCCGAGGGAACTCGAACTACCCCATCCATAGTTTCATTTGATAAAGGTGAGATTAAAGTAGGGGCTGCGGCTAAACGAGTTGCAGTAACTAATCCTGAAAACACATTATATTCGGTAAAACGATTTATTGGTCAAAGGTATTCTGAATTAAACTCCGACCATTTAAATGTATCTTATAAGGTATCCAAAGGTAGTGGTGATTCAGTTATTATTACCGCTAATGGTAAAGAATATGTACCCCAAGAAATTTCAGCTATGGTTTTACAAAACATTCGTAAATCGGCTGAAGATTATTTGGGTGAATCAGTTACAAAAGCAGTAATTACGGTTCCTGCATATTTTAATGATTCTCAAAGACAAGCTACGAAGGAGGCTGGTAAAATTGCTGGGTTGGATGTTCTTCGTATCATCAACGAACCTACCGCTGCTGCTCTTGCGTATGGACTTGATAAAAAAGACACCGACATGCGAATTGCTGTTTTTGATTTGGGTGGTGGTACTTTTGATATTTCAATCCTTGAATTAGGTGATGGTGTATTTGAAGTGTTGTCTACCAATGGTGATACTCAACTTGGTGGTGATAACTTTGATGAAATAATTGTCGATTGGGTTTGTGATAAGATTAAAAAATCAAAGGGTATTGATATTACCAAAGACTCAATGGCATTACAACGTGTTCGTGAAGCCGCAGAAAAAACAAAGGTTGAGTTATCTTCTGCTGCATCAACTAATATTAACTTACCATACATCTCCGTATCAGAGGCTGGCCCTATTCACTTTGAGGAAACCATGTCTCGTTCTGAATTTGAACGACTATCTTCGGGGTTGATTGATAGGTGTATGATTCCGTGTAAGAAAGCAATTGAAGATGCTTTAATTTCAAAAGCAGAAATTAATGAAGTAATCCTCGTTGGTGGTTCTACTCGTATTCCGGCAGTTCAAGATGCTGTTGAAAAGTTCTTTGGAAAAAAACCAAGCAAAGGTGTAAATCCAGATGAAGTAGTGGCTGTTGGTGCTGCTATTCAAGGTGGTGTACTTGGTGGTGATGTTACTGATGTTTTACTTCTGGATGTTACTCCATTAAGTTTGGGTATCGAAACTATGGGTGGAATCTTTACACCTATCATCGATTCCAATACAACCATTCCTGTTAAAAAATCACAAACATTTTCAACCGTGGCTGATAATCAAACTATGTTGGATGTCCATGTTCTTCAAGGTGAGAGACCAATGGCACGAGACAATAGAACCCTTGGTAGGTTTAAGCTGGTTGATATTCCGTTAGCACCAAAAGGTATTCCTCAAATTGAAGTAACTTTTGATATTGATGCAAATGGTATTATAAATGTTTCAGCTAAAGATTTAGGAACTCAAAAAGAACAAGCCATTCGTATTACATCTGGAACTGGATTGTCGGATGAACAAATAAAGAAGATGCGAGATGATGCTGAAGTTAATAGGGAAGCTGATTTAAAACGTAAAGAGGAGATTGAGATTTTAAACAATGCACAATCTTATATGTTTGAAGTTGAAAAACAAATGAAGACCCTTGAGTCTCTTACAGAGGATGACAAGAACGCATTGAATTCTATGATGTCTGATTTGAGTTCTATAATCGAAACGAAAGATTATGAGAAGATTAAAGAAAGTCATTCTAAATTAGAGACCGTGTGGAATGATATAACTACAAGACTTTATCAGAATACAGGTCAAACTCAAACGGAAGATATTCCTCACGAAGAAATTTAACATAAACTTAACATAGGGGGGCTTGTATAAGTCCCCCTTTTTTATTATCTTTAGATATAAAGATTTAGTTATGACAAATTTAGGATACTGTTGTATCAACATGACACTCCGTAAGGATAAGATTACTACCAATCGTAGTATGATTAAGAAAACATTTCTTGCCGAGGGTATTAGTAGGTCATCCGACCTTGCGTTACAAAACGCTAAAGACCTTGTAGAAATTATCAAGTGGAATCATCGGAATGGCTTCAAGCTATTCCGTATGACATCTGACCTTGTTCCGTGGGCTAGTGAGTTCCAATTATCAGAAATGCCTGACTATGAGAAGTTCTCCAATGTACTTCGTGGCGCAGGTACTCTCGCTAAGACCTATGGACAACGTATAACATCACATCCCGGCCCATTCAATGTGTTGGTCTCCCCCAACGAGAAAGTCGTGGAAAACACCATTAGAGACCTTTCTATACACGGAGAACACTTTGACCTTATGGGGTTAGAGAGAACTCCGTACAATCTAATCAACATCCATTGTAATGGTGTCTATGGTGACAAACAATCTGCGATGGATAGATTTATCAAGAACTTCGAACGATTACCCGAATCAGTTCAGACACGACTGACTGTTGAGAATGATGACAAGGCTAGTATGTATTCAGTCAAAGACCTTATGTACATCCACGAACGTACTGGCGTTCCTATTGTCTTTGATTATCACCATCACACATTCAATACTGGTGACTTGTCCGAACAAGAAGCACTTGAGTTGGCTATGTCCACTTGGGGTGACATCAAACCACTTGTTCACTATTCAGAGTCCAAGACATTAGAAGACCCTACTGCAAAACCACAAGCACACTCTGATTATATTTACTCACCAATCAACACATATGGCCACGACCTTGACATTGATATTGAGGCTAAGATGAAAGAACTGACTGTGTTAAATTATCTTTCCAATTTTGGTACACTCTAAAAAGGGCATAATATGGGGAAAGCTTGATAATATTAAGTTATTATTATTTTCCTGATATTTATTCTTATCAGGTTAACTTAACTGCTTGAGCTGCTTAGCGAAACGATAGTTGATAATAAGTACAACTCCTGAAGTTAATAAAACTAACTTTGAAAAGAAATATGATAAAATTTTTTAATAAGAAGAATGGGTTTGTAGTACTGATGATTGTGAGTACATTTGCACTTGCAGGTTCAGCGGCATACTATTCTGTATTTGGGTTAAGTTCTCTATTCGCTGGAGCTAAAACTGAAGTTATTATAATGGCAGGTGCGTTGGAGTTTAGTAAACTTATTATTGCATCTTACTTACACAACCATTGGAACAAAGCTGGTTGGATGAAATGGTATCTTACTCTTGCAGTTGGTGTGCTAATGATAATCACCTCTGCTGGTATATATGGATTCTTAACATCTGCATATCAAAAGACCGCAGACCAATTAGGTATAATGGATAAACAAGTTCAAGTAGTTGAATTGAAGAAGGAACGATTCCAAGAACAATTAGATTACTTGAATGTGGAAAAGAAAGAGCTTGCTGAATCTATTACTGAATTAAGAAATGGATTGTCAAACAACCAAGTTCAGTATCGTGATAGGGAAACCGGTCAAATTATCACGACAACATCTTCATCACAACGAAAGTCGTTGGAGAACCAACTAAACTCCGCTGTACAATCTCGTGATGGCGTAGCAAGAAAGATTGAGGTATTAACGGATTCACTTACCTCACTTGATTTACAAGTATTAGATTTAGAATCCAATAATGAGGTTGCTGCTGAAGTCGGGCCATTGAGATATATGGCTGAAATCACAGGCAAACCTATGAATGTAATTGTAAACTGGTTTACCCTTTTGATTGTATTTGTATTTGACCCACTTGCAATCTCAATGGTAATCGCATTAAATAAATTAACAAATAAAGATGATGACCGAATTAATAGCAATCTTGATATTTTTGATACTGGGAATATCAACTCTACTGTTTCTGATACCAATGATGAAACGGACAGCGCAGAAATATCAGTACCTACAAATGAAGTGGGAGAAGAAAGACCACAAGATGATGAAAAAACGGGCGGAGATAATGAAAAAGAGGTGGAAAAAGAACAACCTCAAAAAAAACAATCGCAAAAAGAAGAAGTAAGGTTTGTTCCTACTGATGAGGAGGCAAAGCAACTTTATGGTGAAGTCCAAAAAAAACCATCACCAAAGAAGAAACACACATATGTGGCTACCCAACGTAATATAAAAAAATAAGTTTGGATTATTGGATTATTTTTCGTATATTTGTTCTAATAAACAATTGAAATAACATATTAAGTATGGATGAGTTATATGGGAGTGCTGTAAGCGCTGGGGATTATAAAATGAGTTACGAGTCAAATGATGAACGTGATACACAACGTATCTATTACCGTGAGTTTGACTATGGTATTGATACTACCGATAATGTAATTCTTATTCAAGATGAAATTACATCTGGATTAACATTTGATATTGTATCAAAAGTTCGCTTGTTAAAAAAGATTAATGGTGATATCAATACCATCAATATCCTATTGAATTCTCCAGGTGGTGATGTAATCGAAACCCTTGCACTCATCGACTACTTTCAGTCACAAAAAGAACAAGGTATTAAGTTTAATATTATTGTTCGTGGTGCTGCTATGTCGGCGGCTGCATTGTTGTTGACTTGTGGAACTGGCCTTCGTGCTGCATCCAAGCACTCCAAGATTATGGTTCACCAATTGTCTACTATTGTAGTAGGTAAATTGAGTGATGTTAAATCTAACGCCAAATTTAGTGAGGAGTTAGAACACGAGTGTAATCAGTTAATGGCTGATAACTCAAAAATGGATAAAGAATATTGGGAGAACATTTCATCTTCAGATTACTTTATGTCCGCAGAGAAAGCTTTAGAATTAGGAATTATAGATAAAATCATTTAAAAATGCTTGACTTCTTTACCGCAGAAGAACTCGTATCTAATTACGAGAAGTTTCGTAAACTAATCAATCAAACCTTTACCGGTGAACGATTAGAATCACTTAACAAAATGTACGACCACTTTGAAGAACGTATGCTATATACCCCGGCATCTTCAGTCGAACATTACCACAACGCTTTTCCAGGTGGTTACATTGACCACGTTCTTCGTGTTACTCGTAACGCACTAAAAGTGTATGACCTATGGCAAGACCTTGGTATGATTATGGAAGAGTTTGATAGAGAAACACTAATCTTTACAGCCCTTCATCACGACCTTGGTAAGTTAGGAACTCCTGAAATGGATTACTACATTAAGAATGATTCCGAATGGCATGTAAAGAATCAAGGTAAAATTTATAAAACCAATCCTAAAATCCATTGGATGAATCTTAATGACCGAACTATGTACAATCTACAATACTTTGGTGTTAAATATACTGAAGAGGAAATGATTGGTATGAGGTTAACCGATGGGTTGTACGATGAAAACAATAAAGAGTATTACATCAAGTACAACAACGATGATAGATTGGCCACATCAATTCCATTCATAATGCACACCGCAGACCAAATGGCGGCTATCTATGAGAACAAACGATGGGAAGCTGAGATGAACCCTGTAAAATCAACTCGTAAACCTACTACGGGTAGACCAAAGAAAGGTGACTTGAGTGAAACCTTTGCAAGTAATGATGTTAAACCAACGAGTGTGTTTGACGCATTCAAAGATATTGTAGAGGATTAATTATGTTATTAACTATAATCATATTGTCAGTTTTAACCTTGGTTTTAGGATACACAACATACAACTTGTTGCGTAAGAATGAAGCCTTGGAAGATGTAATTCTCGAACAAGAGGAATTGGTCGCTGATATCGCAGAAAAGATTGATAATTCATTAAGTCGTATGAAAGAGATTGACCAATTGGGTTCTTTTGAGGCTGATGATGAAACTGGATTTATCTTTAAAAGTTTATATGAAATAATTTCTGAATTGGAAGAATACTATGGGTCGGAAGAGAAAGAGTAAAAGGTATTTTACAGCCATTACAGAAATTGCAATCAACGCTTATAACGGATGTGATGACCAACGATTAAAGAATAAAATCTACAATCGGTTCATCCACTATCCATTTGACAAACTTGCTGAAAATGTAATTCACACTTATAAGACATATTACTTTGATGTACCATATGAAGATGTGAAGATGAATGTAGTTGCATTCCTAAACGAAAAGATTCACAAGTTTAAAGGTGAGAATGGTAGGGCATTTTCCTACTTTACAGTAATCGCCAGAAACTATCTTTTTAACGAGAACAATGCAAACTATGCACGGATGAAAGCTCGTGATGGTGTTGATGTTATTGACACTAATCGTAATATTGTAAATGAGGTATATGATAAACAACAGGCGGATGAGTTAAAAGATTTTATAGATTATTTTGCTCGTTATATGGACTATAATATATTTACCTTATTCCAAAAAGATAGAGATAGAAAAATTGCTGATTCATTAACCGAGTTATTTAAAACACGAGACAACCTATATTCATATAACAAAAAGGCACTTTACATACTTATTAGAGAGAGAACTGGTGTCCAAACTCAATATATCACCAAAGTAGTTGGTAAAATGAAATCAATCTATGGTGAATTATATGTTGATTATATGAAGGTTGGTATATTAAGTATAACACACCGAGTGGAGGAATTCAATGACTAAAGATGATGAAATCTTTAAAGGGAAATCTTTCTCTGATTTGATGGCTGACATCTATTCCAATCAGAAGAAGAAAGACCGACAAGTAAAACTACTAATTGCTCAACTTGAACCAATGGTCAAGAACTTGAACGATGCCGCAGTGGTTGTACCCCTTATTAAAGAATATCTTGATATTTCCGTAAAGAATGATGATGCATTAATCAAACTTGCGGCAATCGTTCAACGAATGATGAAAGACAACTCATCAGCGGAAGCTGGTGGGTTTATTTTGTCTGAAGAAGAAAAGAGACAACTGATGGATGCGATTGATGAGGTTGAAAAAGACCTTCCTAAAGAAGATGGAGATGATGAATGAAAGTTGGTGTAGTAAAGGGTGTAATCCTTGATGATGATAATGCTGATAACTTTGGTAGTATCATTGTAGACACAACCGCAGGTGGGATTGGTTCAAAGATTAGATGTTATCCATTAAATACAAACCATAGACAAATACCCATCCTTGGTGAACAAGTGTATGTATATACCACCACTTCGGATGAAGCGTCTGGTCTAAATGGTGGTACACGGAATTATTACGCATCCATTGTATCTCTCCAAAAAAATGTAAATCATAATGCATTACCAGAATCCAAACTCATAGAAGGTGATGGTGGCGGCTATGGTAGTGTATCTGCAGGTGTACCACAAAATTCATCAACCGATAGTGAAGCAGACTTTGGTATCGGATTTATTGAGGTTTCGGGAATATCACAACTTCAACCATTTTTAGGAGACATTATATTTGAAGGAAGATATGGCCAGTCTATTAGGTTTGGGTACACTCCACAGGGTGTTAAGACAACTAATAACAAAATAAAAGGTGCTACAAACGAACCATCTTGGAGTTCGACAACTCCTGAATCTCCGATAACAATTATTAGAAATGGCGCTGGTAAGTCAAATGGATATAACAAATATGTTATAGAGGACATCAACAAAGATGATTCCTCGATTTGGTTGGGTTCTAAACAAAAGATTGGATTAAGTTCATCTAATAAATTTACATTAGGTGTTATACCAACCGAACAATATCAGAATCCTCAAATTATAATTAATTCAGAACGAGTTGTCCTTAACTCAAAAAAGGATTCAGTTCTTATTAGCGGTGCTAAGTCAGTAAATATATCAACTTCAAATTGGAAAGCTGATATGGACATTATATTTAGTCAGTTGGAATCAATCACGGATGCACTTCTTAAATTAGCGCCCGCCATAACCGCAGCCACTGCGGGCCCCTTTCCAGTTCCAAGTCTTACCACAGCAGGCCCTCAATTGTTATCAGCAATTACACAAGTTAAAACTCAATTACAATTAATGAAACAATAATTATACATAAACATATTTATTACCATGGATACAAAGAAACTAATTAAAGCAATTCAACTCATCGTTAAGGAAGAAGTGAAGAAGGAAGTGGCTAAAAAAGAAAAGTCTCTTCGTGAATCTATCCTTAAAGAAGTAAAACAATCACAACCAAAAGTTGTTGAGAAAGACCCGCTTGATGTAGACCACCTCTTTGAAACAAAGCAAGAAACGAAAAAATCATTTACTAACAACTCAACATTAAATGAGTTGTTGAATGAAACCGCACAAGGTGGTGAGTGGAAAAATATCAACGGAACTGGTGGTGTATTTAACGCATCACAAGCACAAGGTTGGGGTGGTGGAATTAACACACAACAATCAACATTCCAAACTACCGAAGGCGGTCAAGTATCAACACAACAACTTCAACAAACTGAAGCAGGTCAAGCGGTTGTTAATGCATTAACACGAGATTATTCTGGTTTGATGAAACACATCAATACCAAGAAGGGTAAATAATGGCAGTTCGTAAAGAGTATAAGATACATCCGTTAGATTTAAAACGAAATACAGCAATTGGAGTAATGCTACCATTGGGTGGGTCTCCCTTGTTTAAGTTATCATATACAACTGAAGAGCAAGCAATTTCAAATTTAAAAAATCTAATTCTAACTCGAAAGGGTGAACGACCATTACAACCATTGTTTGGGTCGGATGTATACTCATTACTATTCGAAAATATGTCATCAGATTTAAGTAATGAGTTGGAAAGTTCTTTAAGAAATGATATTAAGTTTTGGTTACCATATATCGTTGTTGATAATATTAGTGTAATCACAAATGAAGATTACAATAGTGTAAACATATCGTTGAGCGTAAGAGTAACGGAATCGGGCGCAAATACACAAATAACAATTCTTGTTTCAGAGCAGGGAAATATATCTATTGTTTGAGGATAGAACATGGCAGATAAAGTACAAAAGAGTGTAAATTTAATTGGTAGAGATTTTGGTGATATTCGCAAAAACCTAATTGATTTTACAAAAAATTACTTCCCACAAACCTACAATGACTTTAATGAGTCATCTCCGGGTATGATGTTTATCGAAATGGCATCATATGTAGGTGATGTACTTTCATACTATACTGATGTTCAGTTAAGGGAATCGTTATTAGAACAAGCTCAAGAAAAATCAAATGTATTTACAATAGCACAATCGTTTGGATACAAACCAAAACTAAATGTTCCAGCTACAACCACATTAACAGTTTATCAATTAGTACCAGCACAAGGTAGTGGTGACACTGTACGACCAAACTTTGATTACGCGTTAACATTATCCGAGGGAATGATAGTGGGTTCTTCTACAAATGGTGATGTAGAATTTTCAACTATTGAAAAAGTTAGATTTGGATTCTCATCATCATTTGACCCAACCGAAGTTTCAGTTTATCAAATTGATGAAGTAACCGATGAACCTGTATACTATCTTTTAAAAAAATATGTTAAAGTTGTTAGTGGAAAACAAGAATCTACTACTTTTGAATTTAACGAACCAAAACCATACGACAAAATTAAGTTAGAGGCTGATGGTCTTATTGATGTAATATCAATCATTGATGATGATGGTGATGAATGGACTAAAGTCGATTACCTTGCACAAGATACTGTATTTGAAGAACTACCAAATACCACGGATTATTCAATTGCCATGTCGGCATATGCAAATGAAACGCCATCATTACTAAAGTTAAAAAGAGTACCTAAACGATTTATTACTCGTATTACCGATGGTGGTACAATTGATATTCAATTTGGCAGTGGTATATCTCAAAACGCTGATGAAGAAATTCTTCCAAATCCAGATAACGTAGGCTCTGCTCTTTATGGTACAAGTGGAAACCTCGACCAAGGTATTGACCCTTCAAACTTTATGTATGCTAAAACATATGGCGTAGCACCCGCAAATACAACTCTTACTGTAACATATAGAACGGGGCTTGGTGTAGTTGATAATGTAGCATCACAAGACCTCACGGAAATTGTTGAACGTGTTATTGAAACAAGTAGTACCGGATTAGTTACTGATGTATTTAATGTTGTACAAAACTCAATAGCCGTAACAAACGAAGTAGCTGCAGCAGGTGGTAAATACGAAGAAGAACTCGAAGAAGTTCGTAATAATGCTATGGCATACTTCAGAGCACAAAATAGAGCGGTAACCAAAGAGGACTATTTATTAAGAGCATACGCAGTACCACCACAATTTGGTTCGGTAGCAAAAGCATACGCTGCTCCTGATTTTCAAATCAATACATTATTGGATGATGGAATTGACCCAATTCCAAATCCATTGGCTATCAACTTCTATGTTTTAGGATATGATTCAAACAAGAATTTACAAATCCTAAATCCGGCTACAAAACAAAATTTACAAAACTATTTGTCGTATTATCGTATCTTAACCGATGCTGTAAATATCAAGAACGCATATATTGTAAACATCGGTATCGACTTTGAAATCGTAGTTCTTCCAAACTATAATTCAAATGAGGTTCTTTTAAAATGTATTAATGCACTAAAGAGTTTCTTTAGGATTGAGAATATGGGAATTAACAAACCAATTACACTTACTGACATATATGTGTTATTAGATAGAGTTGATGGTGTACAAACCGTTGTAAGACCTGATAAAGATGGAAATGGTGGTTTACAAATTGTAAATAAATTTGATGGTAACTATTCATCTAATAAATATAATATTAAAAATGCAACTCGTAGTGGTATTGTATATCCGCCAAAAGACCCAACTTGTTTTGAGGTAAAATATCCGGATGTTGATATCAAAGGTAGAGTAGTATCATTATTTTAAGAGGTAGAAAATGATTTATAGAATATATCCAAGCAAAGACGCCACTATCTACGAGGACTCTTCTCGTAAATTACAAAACACGGGCAAGGATGAAATTCTTGAAGTTGGTAAGTTTTACGATACCGATAACACTACCTTGTTGGGTAATAGTAGAGCATTAATTCAGTTTGATTTATCATCAATCTCATCATCCATAGTAAGTGGTGATATCACATCACCTCAATATAGATTGAGACTGGAGAATATTGAAAACAAAGAGATACAATCCAACTATGACCTTTATGTGTTTCCTGTAAAGGAATCTTGGACTGAAGGCCTTGGGTCAGAAGCTGACACTCCACATAATACAACTAATGTAAGTTGGGTTAGTAGAAGTTTGGATGCCACTTGGGATACTACTAACTCAACAGTTGGAAAACCAACCAATCCTGATTCAATCGCATCGTTACAAGCATACTATGATTTTGCAGCAAGTGTTGGTGGTTTTGAATTAATAGAACCAATTAAAGGTACTGATGGACAATCACCACAAATTGCATCTATTGATGGGAGACTAACAATGTCCGCATCTAACTATGGTGGTGGTACTGCTAATCTATCAGCATCATTAGAAGTCGGTTCTATTTATAAAATTGAGTTCGACTTTAACAGAAACACATTATCTGGAGTTGACTTTAATGTATTAGACCCAAACAATGATTTATTAAATGATAGCATTGTAAACTTCCAAGAATCTTTAGTTAATACCGACACTTACAATATGGCTTTCACAGCAAGCATTAATGGTGTATACAAACTACAATTTACATTCTTTGATAATAATGGTGCTAATGGGTCAGATGGGTCTGTTGATAACTTTTATTTATATAGAGAGGTTTCTACATCAACTCTTGTATTAGACCAATTCGCATCAAACCTTACAACACTACCATCCACTTATGTATTAAATGAGGAAATCCAAAACGAAGATGGTATTAATGGCTCTGCTGTAATATCTAACTACACGCTATTTTTAACAGCCTCTAAATATGGTGGGGCTACATTAAATAGAAAATATACTTTACAAGAAAATAGAAACTATACTTCAAGTTTTGATATTATTGATAGTAATTACCCACTATATAATGGTCAAGTTACCGGCTCAATTGAATTTACTATTTTAGACCCAAATGGTAGAGTTGTAGATGAAAACGATTTAAGTGGTTACTCTAAATATATTAGTGGGAGTACCTCCCCAACTATAAATTTCCAAGCAAGACAACGTGGTGAATACCTATTCAGATGGTCGTTCTTTGCCAGTGGAAGTGGTCAATACTCCGCGTCATTAGACAATTTTAGACTACAATCATTAGACCACGATATTACAAGTTCTCAATATGTTGACATATATTATGATGCCCATTGGAATAACAATTTAGGCGGTGGTACTTGGTATACTTCATCATTTTCAAACGGAACGCATTACAAACAATCTTTTACAAAATATACCGATAACCTCAATACTCAAGTTACCGATTATGTAAACGAGTGGTTAAACAACACACGGACTAATAACGGATTGATTATTAAAAAATCAAAAGTAGATGAAGAATCTACAACTAAATTTGGTTCAATTAAATTCTTCTCTTCAGATACCAATACAATCTATCCACCAGTTCTTGAGGTTCGATGGGATGACTCATCATTTGTAACAGGTTCGTTAGACGCTCTTGATAGTGAAGATATGATTGTGTATGTTAAGAATCTATCAACTGAATACAAAGAAACATCTAAAGGTAAGATTAGAGTTTATGCAAGAGAACGATTCCCAGCAAGAACATTCTCTTCAACATCAAACTATACATTAGTGAAATACCTCCCAACTACCTCGTATTATTCGGTAGTTGACGCTGAGACCGAACAGGTAATTATTCCATTCGATACTAATTATACAAAGATAAGTTGTGATTCTACATCCAACTACTTTAACTTCTGGTTCAATGGATTACAACCTGAACGATTCTACAAGTTCGTATTCAGAGTAGACCAAAATGGAACTACAAGATACTTTGATGATAACTTCTACTTTAAGGTGGTTAGATAATGGCTGAAAGAGAAATTAAAAGAAACGGCAGGGGACAAATTGTATCATATGAAATTTATGGTGCACTCGACTCTGCAATTCAATCAGATTCATATGGTAAGTCATCTTTTAATACTGCTGGCCAGAGTGGTACACGGGTTGTAAAGTTAAACCAACCATCATTTGTTCAAGAATTTGATATTACAATTTCAGATGAGTTGAGAGTTGCTGACAATAATGTAAATCCGTTAATTTCTCTACAAACCATTATAAATGTGACGCAAGCTTTAGAAGATTCTGGATTTGGTCAAGGGCAGAATGATGACTAATAGTCAGATAGTCAAGGAAATAATTAAGTTGGTATAATATATGTCGTTAAATAGATTTCAAAATAAAGAACAGGTTTTAGGATATACTCCTGTATTTGGTGAAACAATACCACTTGAAAATTTGAGTGATATCGTTAAAATTCCGACATATATTTCGTTGGGTGATATTACTGGTGAAATTGACAACAATACAGGATTGGTGTTTACACCAAACCAAGAATTACACATCTATGCGGATTCCAACCTAATTAAGTCATCTTATGGTAATGTACCGAAATATTTAACCAAAGGTTCTAATCCCACGATTTATACACAACCTGAATTAGATTTAAGGTTAACCGGAATACAACAAGGCGCGTATTCTATGGTATACAACTTCTTATTTAGAGTCATACCAGACGCAAAGATTTTTGCCATATCATCCGATAGAACTGAAGTAAAACTTGTATCAAAAAACAATATTTCAGATTCATTCAAACCATTACTAAATCTAATCAACTCCGTTGGTGTTAATTCATTTGATACATCTGGTGTTAAAAAAGATATTGTTATAAACTTTGGCTCTAACGAGTTATACGATGTATTCAACCTTGAGTTTGATGGGACTCGTACCGGTATTGTAAACGAAACACTATCATACCCAACTTCATTCTTTTCGGCAGCAAATGGTCAGAATTCACAACCAACTAAATTTGTTCCATTTGATGGTACATTTGAGGGTGGGGTTGATTTGTGGAGAACAATGGTTGAAGTATATGTGCCCGCTATCAATCAACCTCAAACCAACTTCGGAAAGCTAACAGGTAGGTTTAGAAAATATAAACTTCAACAAAATTCAAATGGTGTACTTGTATGGGTTGCTGGGCAAAAAACATTTACAACACCACCGGATGATTTGGATATAAAAGAACCAAATTTAAAAACTGCGATTGATAATGGTGATGATGTATTCGCTACAATTAATCGTAATGACCTACAACTCGAATACAGACGATTTGATAATACAGTAACATTGGTAAACAATGTGATATTAAAATTATCAACACCATTAGCTTCAAATATTGAAGTAGGTGATATTCTTAATATTGATGCTCGTATTATGAAATCGTGGGTTGAGAAAATTGTTGCGTTCCCAAGTATACAAAATCAATCACGACCTGATTTTTCCGACCCGAACTTCGGAATGGATATGTCAGACCAAGTTGGTGCTGAGGGAACAAATTGGCAAAACTGGAATTCGTTATTAGATGTAAACGCAACAACATCTCAACAATTGATTAACTATTATTTTAGCGGTTCTCTTGGTTCTACAAAATTAAACATCGACTACTCTGATTTTCAGAATTTTGTACATTTCTCATCTGCAACTGAACGTGTTGATAATTTTGTTTATAAACTACAACAAATTGAAGCATATGATTCAAGAATCAATACATTACAATCAGTAAGTGGTTCGGAAGCGCTAACCAATATTTCACAATCAATTATTCGTAAAGATAGAATTATTGGTGGGTTTGATGACTTTGAACATTACTTGTATTACAATACTACAAGTAATCTATATACACATTGGTCATCTTCAGCATATACTATTGAACCATATCCAAAGGCTTCTACGTTCCCTCACGTTTTAAGAGCGGCCACCTCGACTGAAGGTGAGAATTGGTATGCTGGGGTATATGCATCTGCGTCATTGTATGATAACTTTAATGATGCTAAGCTGAGAAATATGATTCCAATTCATCTACAAGAAGATGAAAAGAATTCCGAATACATTACATTTGTTGATATGATTGGTCAACACTTTGATATTCAATGGACTTATATTAAATCATTAACGGATATTAATCGTAGAGAAGAACACCCTAAAGATGGTATGGCAGATGAAATACTAAAATCAGTTGCTGAAGCTTTAGGTTGGAAGTTATCAAACGGATATTCAGATGTTTCTCTTTGGAAATATGCATTGGGTGTGGAATCCGATGGTACATTAAACCAAACCGGTTCAATGGAAACTAAAGCAAGAAAACAAATTACCGAAGAAATTTGGAGAAGGATTTTGAATACGTTACCTATGTTGTACAAGACAAAGGGTACTGCTCGTTCAATCAAAGCAATCCTTTCAACATATGGTATTCCACAGGCATTCTTGAAGATTCGTGAGTGGGGTGGCCCTACAATTTCAACTCGTAAGAATGTTTACGAACACGAAAGATTTGTAAACAAATTACAAGCGTCTCCATCAAAGTATATCTCAAATCCTTGGGATGATATTCAATCGGATAGACCAAACTCAATTGAAGTTATTGGTAAAATGCCAAAGGGTAATTATCATATCCTACGATTGACTGATAGTTCTAACAATGTGGATTATTTTTGGGATTATAACACAGCACAAGAAACCGCAAGAATTCGTTTGGCTGTAAATGGTATTGATATTATATCATCATCATATGTACCATACAAGTTAAGAAGAGATGCTGCTTTTGTATTAACTTCGGGAAGTATTGATATTCAAGCGGCTTGGGTGGATGATTGGGGAAATCTTCTTGCCAACCCGACTGCTACGTTTAGTGGTACTAACGCAACATTTAATACTGTGTGGAGTTCTACTGGAACATTACAAGTTCCTGGCCCAACTACCGATTCAAATGTTAATTCATATGAAACTGCTAGTATTCAAGAAATTAGATACTTTAGAGACGCAATTACAAATGAAATTACAACTGAACACGCTAAAAACCGAGAAGCATACTTTAGTGATGATAACACTACCGATTTAGACATCGACACCTCATTTGATAAGTTGATGTATCGTATATTCCCTGATAGCTCATTTGCAACCACATCAAGTTATATTCGTTCAATTCAACCAAACCAAAGATTTACTACAACCGATAGTGGATTACCACTAACCGCATCTTTGATTAATATGGGTTCGGGTGATTTGGTAGGTGAGGTTGATACGCAGTTTGTAACCGTACCATCCATGGGTGCTTTAAACTTAATGAACAATAAAATCAGAATTGAGTCAGCATCTTTAAAAGGTAAACTAAATCCTGATAAGTCAAATGAAATTTCAGAATACGACTATGCTCCGTTGGACTCCAATCTATTAGGAACATACTTTTCAACTACCGACACTGTAAACTTTGATATCTACAATTCAGAAGGTTACTTTGAAGCTGATGATTGGGTGGGTGACCCTGATAAAAGATACAACAATGATTACCCATTGTTAAAGTTTAGAGCCAAAAATTATTTCCAAAAGTATACAACTGGTACTGCTATCGATTTAATTTTAGATATGTTATCACGATATGATATGTCGGTATTTGAACAAATCAAACAACTCCTACCAGCTCGTGTAGATTGGCATAAGGGTATATTGATTGAACCACACGTTTTTGAAAGAAGTAAGTATCGTAGACCACGGGATATTTCATACACAAGACATATGTACGATGGTACTATCAGTAATGTGGGTGGTGTAATTACAGCATCAAGACATGATTATTCATCAAGTTTAGATTTGTATGACTTCCAACCATCGACATATCAATATCAGATTGCAACTCTATCCTCAAGTTTATCTTGTTCGTTATCAACTGTCAATACAAATGCAAGTGCAAGTGTGTATTCAACCCCAATTGATAGTAATGATGTCTACATAGTATATGACTCAGCATCTCATAATGCTCACAATTTAGATTTCTTCACATCATCCGCTGCTTGGATTTATAATGAAGAGAATCTTGGTGTATTCGTAGATAATTCGATTGGTGGTATACAAACTCCAAGTGCAAGTATTGCTCAGATTACAAATCTATCTCCGGGTGTATATCAATTGGAGATAGAAGCACAATATAACATTCATGCATCATTTAATGGTGCACAACATAGTTTTACGTTAAGCACATCCGAAGATAGCGCCGCTGAGGGATTTGGTGTATTTACATCTTCAAGTTTAGTACAAAGCTGTGTTACTTTAGATGAGAGTGGAACATATGTAAATAGAACAAACGGATATTGGGAATACTCACCAACGGGGTCTACTGTATTAAACGCCAGACCATCTAAATGGTATTTAGAACCTAAATATTTCTTTACATCATCTGAAGATGCGGCTACGCTTACTCCAAATTCAACATCATTCCATTCCGCTGAAGTTCAAGATACAAGGTTACCACTTGCTCTTGAAAACTTATATTACAATGGGTGTAGAATATCAAGTGACTCATTAACAACCGACTCTGAAGATACACCAGATGGTGGGCCTGTTGTTGAGATTACCGAAGTAGATTCGACTACATTGGTGTACTCTGGCAAAACTGCGGCCGATGGTAATTTAACAAATGATGGTAATGTTACTGGTCCAGTTCGTAAAGTTCCTGATGACTTATTAGTATCGGTAAACAACAAAAAGAAGAAAAATAAGAATTCAGCAGTAAATGTAGCATCTCTTCAATCTTCATTAGAACCTCTACCATTTATTGTTAGAAATTCTAAACCAAAAGCTAATATCATCAAAAATGATACAAACTCCATATACGCTATTGAAAAGTCAATATCAAATAGATTTAAAATTTATAAATCAAACTTTGTTTATTATTCTTTAGAAGGATGGCAGTTTGGAGATTGGAAATCATTAACACAATTACCAAAACCATCTTATAGGTTAAGTGTAAATGGTGTTGATACTACCAACGCAATAATGGGTATGAAGAATACAATACGAATAAATGACTTTAACCCAACATCAACCGCCGGCTCGTTGAGAGTAATTAATCAAGTATTCTTAACACAAGTTGGTACGGGTCAAATAGTTTGGAATTCGGCATATCAATTGAATGTAATTGATTACTCTTTCCAAATCGGGTCATACCCATTTGATGTGGAAATTAGAGTAATTCTATCTACTTAAATTAAAAACAAAACAAAACCATATTTATATACATAAAAAGGAAACACTATGGGATTTTTAGATAATTCATCAGTAACAGTAGACGCCATCCTCACCAAGAAGGGTAGAGAGCTTTTGGCACAAGGTCGTGATAAGTTTCAAATCACTCAATTCGCTCTTGCGGATGATGAGGTTGATTACGAACTTTGGAATCCAGCACACTCGTTGGGTTCTGACTATTATGGAATCGTAATTGAAAATATGCCTGTAATTGAAGCAATCACGGATGAGAACTACGCAATGAAATATAAATTGTTGTCTCTTCCAAAAACAACTGCAAGATTACCATACATTCAAGTTTCTCCTTCAAGTTTAACACTTAATGAAGGCGCAAACAATTCAGTAATTGCAGTGACCACGAAAAATGGTGGTAATGAAAACTTGGGCTACACTGCTATCTTGTTAAATTCAGACGCGGGTTCTATTACTGGAAATTCTGGTGTTCCTGGAAATGTTACTCCGATTGTAAATGTAAGTTCTTACAATACCGCACAATCTCAAACGGTTGTGGGTAAGAATCAATTTACATTTGTGTCGGCTGCAAACCTACCAAACGATACTGCTATTACAACTCGTATTGTAATCATTGGTAACGAAACTGGTGGTAGAACTGAAATTGATGTGACTGTTAATCCTGTAACCGATGCACAAACAACGGTGGTTAACGTAGTAAGTCCAGCGTAATATAAAATAAAAAGGAAAGATTATGCCAATACAACCAATTGACCCAAACGGAGGTGGAACCGGAGCAGGCGCAGGATTTAATTCTGGAACAGGCGGTGGTGGAAGTACCGGAAACAATGGCCCCTCAATACTTGGTTCATTAGGAGCTGGTGGTGGAGCTTCTACCGGAATACCACAAGTATCAGTAGCTTCATTGTCTGCTAATGATGTAGTACAAGACGCAACACCTGTAATCCCAGCAGGTGCATACGACTTTGGAACGGGTAAAGTATTTACCGCATTCACCATTGAAGATGTCGTAGAAGGTTCTACTCAAAGAGTAACCCGCGGATTGTGGAGTGGTAATGTTGGTGAGTTGACTTCATTCTGGACTTCATCATATCAGTCTTCTACGCAAAAACAATACTACTACGAAATTTATAATGGTAACCCAACGGTTTCTACAAACTACGCTCAATTCTCAATTGCGTATGGTCACTACGCTGGTAGTGGTTCATTAGGAACAAATGAAGATTCACCATCAAATGCAATCTACTCACAATTCCAACAAGTCCTGCTTCCAGCAGCACAACGTAGATTTACATTCAATAGTGTGGCTCAAGATGATGTATATATTATCTCAATCAATAGAGAGCGTATCAAAGATAAACTTGACCCAGGAAACTGGGAATTAGTTATTTCTGGTTCTGGAAACAAACCATTGTTAAGATTAATTGATAATAGTGGTGACGCAAATCAATTAGGTAATTCAAACCAAAATGTATACAATGTTGTATCTGGTTCATTACTTAATGGTGTTTATAGTGAAAGTGAAGTATTTGGTACAGTATACCCACAATTTGGTATTATTGTATTGAGCGCGGCATCTCTTGACGCATCATCATCAATTGGTACAATTAGAACAACTAATACTGACGCACAAAACCACGGAAAGTTATTCACTGCAATTAGTGGCGCAGCTGCTGATAATGCTGGAAATGGTTTCCAAGCCAGAAGTGAGGAAGAAGTAAAATCAACATTCTTCTTTGTTAGAGCAAAGAATGCAGAATACAACTTCTCGAACAACCCATCATATGTTACTGGTTCAAATGGTAAGTTATTACAACAAACATTCGTAGGTGACCCAAAAACATATATCACCACGGTAGGTTTATACAATAACGATAATGAACTTTTAGCAATTGCTAAGTTGTCTAAACCTTTGTTGAAATCATTCTCAAATGAAATTTTGATTAAGGTTAAATTAGACTTCTAAAGATGATACCAAATGGGAATAGTATTCAAAAGAATATTCAATGGGGGAGTTCAAGCAAGACCCTTCAAAGCACATAAACGATATGAAGTTACAAATGTAAACCACTCATCATCGTTCGAGATTTCTATTCTCCGAGGTGTATCCGACAATGGAATCTTAACGGAAGTTTCAACATCAGTTGCTAATCAAATTGGTGTTGGAACTTTCTTAACTTCTTCAGGTGGTGTTACTCGTGAGTTAAACTCAATACCACAGCCGATTGTTTGGAATTCAATTAATTCAACTTTCTTTAAAAGAAGAAGTGATATTAGATTATATGATACTGCATCTGTAATCTCAATTCCACAAAATAAATTTGGTGAAAATATAAAACCTGGTTCTGTATATGTGACCGATAATTCAAATTATCCATCATCTTCAATACATCTATACGACCAAAAGGTTACTGATGAATATGGATTACTAATTGCATCTGAGCAAACTGGGTCTAATTACATTAACTCAAGTGACACTTTGGTATATTTAGACTTCGAGTCCGATACTTCGGACAAGTCCAACTTTTCAAATAGGATTATATAATGGCTTGGGGTATTGATTCAATAGGTGCATATACTACTATATACGAAACTCCAATCGATGAGTTAGGTTATGTATATACACGAAGTGGTTCACACACAGCTCTTGTGGATACTGATGTCGATGTTGATGATATTGGTGGTGACTTTGCTTCACAAACTGTAAAAGAAGTATATACTCATTTTGATTTCATAAACTTGGATGGTGAGCAAATCCTTGGTGGTCAAACTGGAAGTGTATGGGATAATGCTGCCACTCAAAGTTTAAAGGATGCAGTTACAACTGGTTTATGGGCAGTATCAAGTAATGACTACTTTAATAATGAAACTGATTATAGTGTATACTATCCATTTTTCAATACAACAACAGGTGTAACAAGTAGTATATCCAAGATTACAAATGTGACCTTCGCAAATGCAAGCTCGGGGTTTGTTCAATTTGAATTCGAGAATGGTAACGGTAGACACGCAACAATATCAGATGGATTTGGCCCAAGCGACGATTTAAGTGAAAGACAACAAGTACATAGAACTATATTCCTTGTAGGTGATACTTCAAGTTTAAATGGCGATACACTTGGGTTTGATTTTAATACTGAATTGGACGCAGCCGTTGCAGAATATGAAGCATCTGCCTCATCTGGCGTTAGTGTTTCTTCCGGAGGTGTATTAAGTTCAAATTCATTAATATCTACAAACCCCTCATTAGGTATTGGTAATACCTATAATTTTAATCACTCACAAAGTATTCAGATTAAACATAGAGAGCATTTTAATGTATTAAACAAAAATGATGACTGGGCAGTTTCGTTTTGGGCAGTTATCCCACCATCACAATCGTTAGTTGGAAGACAACAACAATCATTGGTACAAAAACGAAATACCTACACTTATATTGATGATGCTGGATTGGAACAAGTAAAATCACAAGGAAATGGTCAATATCCATTTGATATTTCATTTTATACCGAACTACACCCTACAAGTCCCGGACATATTTTTATTAAAGCATCCGATGGTAGCTCTGTATTAAACTTTTCATCATCAAATGCATACAATGATGGGTTAGCTCACGAGTATGTGTTAAATAAAACTAATAGTGAAATTGCACTATGGGTTGATGGTACAAACGAAGTTTCCGCTTCATATTCATTTAAGGGTGTTGTTACTAATGATAGAGACATTCTTATTGGAGCACGTAGTATAAGTGAAACGAATGCATTCTTTAGTGGTTCTATGTCTCAATTTAGAATTCATAGAAATAGTCTATCCTCCGATATGATTTCATCATTAGCAGACAACTCAACAAGTGGTTCTGCGTTACAACGAAAAGAAGTTGGATATGTATTTTACAAGCATGGTATGATTATCATATCAGACCCAAGATTTAGATATCAAAATATTTTATTGGGTAATGGTAATTGGAATTATACAAATAGAAACTTTCAATTGGATTATCGTGCTACCAAACAAGTTGAGGAATTTTCGATTCTTTGTGAAATCAAAAGAGATGAGTTCAACGTATCATCCAACTCATCATTACGAGTTGATGGGTCTGATACCGACACTCGATTGTTGGGTATAGCTACTGGTTCAGATTTTAGACCTTATATTACTCAAATTGGTCTTTACAATGACAATGGTGATTTACTTGCCATTGGTAAGTTAGGTTCTCCACTAAAAAAACGACAAGATGTCGATGTAACCATAAATGTAAAATTTGATTTAGATTAATATGTTACCTACTTGGTCACAATATCATCGAGAAAATAAAGATTCAATGTCTATGAATGAAATGATTAGACAATATAACTTTATGATGGACTTGGAATATATGGCAGACACCTCTACAAGTGAATCTGAAGTAGTAGAACCAGCTAATTTTTTATTACAAGAAAATGGTGACTATTTATTACAAGAAAATGGTGATAGGATAATATTATAATGGCTGATAAAAAAATATCTCAATTAAATAGATTAACAACCCCACTACTTGGTGACGCGTTTGCTATTGTTAATAGTGGTGAAACTAAACATACACTTATTGGTGATATTGCAACTCCAATTAGAAATTACAATGTTCCACTAACTGCATCTGGTATAACAGTGTCAGGAGATATCATACCGACTACTCCCGAAGGAGCAACTTTAGGTACTGCAGAAAAACCATTTAGAGAACTATTTCTACAATCGGGTTCTATCTCCATCGAATCAGATACACCCGGTGACCCTTCCGCACTTATTTCAAACAACAATGGTAATTTGGATATTTCTGTTGGTGGTTTGAGATTGGTTCAATCTGGCAATTCATTTATCGCCGAAACTGGGTCATTCCAATACATCTCTGGTAGTATGACCCAAGTAGGCGATTACATTAGAATTGGTAACACTACCACAACAGGTTCAGTTAACCTTTCAGGTTCATTTGAAGCGTCATTAACTGAAAATAATGTTTGGGTAGGTGATTCAAATAATAGAAGTGTAGAAACACCTATTTCATCTTTAAGTACATATCTCACAGGTTCGTTAGTAAAATCCGCTTACATCTCTTTATACGATACATCATCACAATCCCTAATAACATCTGGTTCGGGGCAGGCTGTAACCTTTTCAAATAGTTGGGGGCAAAGTGGGATGAGTTTGGTTTCTGGTTCTCGTTTGGTAATGGAAAATCAAGGTACATACCAATTTAGTTTTGTAGCACAAATAAGTAACTCTGATAATGCAGTACACGATGCTTATTTTTGGATAAAATATAACGGAAGCAATTTTCCAAACTCCACAACCAGAATGACCCTCCCAACACGAAAGGATTCGGGTGTTGCATCTGCTCAACTAATGAGTATCAACATAGTTGGTCAGAATGTAGTGGATAATGGTTACATTGAATTATGGTGGACTGGTGATAGTACAACATTATCATTAGAAGAAACCCCCGCGTTCGGACCTGTTCCCGAAACCCCATCAATTATTGCTAATATAGTAAGAGTTGGATAATAAAAAAATATAAGTTATGGCAAAAGGAAATTGGAGTCACATCCAAAAATCAAAAGGACACAAGTCCGGCCTTGAAACTAAAATTAACGAACAATTAAGAATTCAAGGTATCGATGGGGAATACGAACAACACGAAATTCCGTATGTTGTTCCTGCAACTCACCACACTTATAAACCCGATTTTAAATTACCAAATGGAATTTACATTGAATCTAAAGGTTGGTTCTTACCAGAAGACCGAAAAAAACACACCCTTATCAAAGAACAACATCCTGAAATCGATTTGAGGTTTGTTCTTCAGTCCCCAAATGGTAAAATTTATAAGGGTTCAAAAACTACTTATGCACAATGGTGTGATAAGAATGGATTCAAATGGGCCAAGAAAGAAATCCCCCAAGAATGGTTGGATGAAAAACCTAAACAAGATTTTTTTGATTTCTCAAAATAATTTCGTATATTAGTAGTTATGGAAGATAGACTACTTGAATTATTAGAGTCCGTTCTTGGTAAATCCAAGAAAACAAGTGGGGACAATTATGCGTTCTATTCTCCATTCGTTGACCACTACAAACCAAAGTTAGAGATTAATATACGAATTAATTCTAAAGGAAACAACCCGTGGCATTGTTGGATTTCGGATGAGAAGGGCAGAACCATTAAAGGTCTATTCAAGAAACTTCGTGTATCTAAACAAACTTGGGATGAATACAATTCTATATTCAGTAAGGTCAATCGATACTCAAGTGAGTACGATACTACGGAAGTTGTAGAGCAAGTTGAACTTCCAAAAGAATTCAAACCCCTTTACCAACAATCCAACTCAATCAAGTGGAAGCACGCATTAAACTATTTATTAAATAGAGGTCTTCGTGTTGAGGATATTGTTAAATACAACATTGGATTTTGTGAGAGTGGTGAATATGAAGATAAAATTATCATTCCATCCTATGATGAACGAGGTAAACTAAACTTTTTTGTTGGAAGGTCATTTTATGATACAAAGTTTAAGCATAAGAACCCGAAGGTATCCAAAGATATTGTTGGGTTTGATTTATTGGTTAATTGGGACACTCCTATTGTATTGTGTGAAGGCGCATTTGATGCAATCGCAATTAGAAGAAACGCAATTCCATTATTCGGAAAATCCATCCAATCTGAATTAGAAAAGAAAATAGTTGGAAATTCAGTAAAAAAGTTGTATATTTGTTTAGATTCGGATGCTCTAAAGAATGCTTTGGGGCTAGCGAAGAAGTTTATGTCGTATGGGATTGAAACCCATCTTGTTGATTTGGTTGATGAAGACCCTTCGGAGATGGGATATACTCGTATAAACAAAAAGATATATGATACACCTCCACTTGATTTACGCAAGTTGATGGAGTATCAATTATTTAAAGTATGAAGAAACTGAAAAAGATTAATATAGGTGTTGAAAAGGTAAATAAGATTTATCACATCGCCGATGTTCACATTAGAAACCTAAAAAGACATTCCGAGTATCGCGATGTATTTTCCCAACTTTATGGTTATATTTTGACCACAATGGAGGAAAACGACATTATCGTTATTGCAGGTGATATTGTTCACGCAAAAACGGATATGTCACCAGAGGTGGTAGATTTGACTCAAGAGTTCTTTACTCGATTATCAGACCTACTACCAACGATTGTGATTCCAGGTAATCACGATGCTAACTTAAATAACCCATCTCGTTTGGATGCATTAACACCCATTGTTAACGCATTAAAACTTCCACGGTTGGTTTACTTAAAAGATAGTGGTGCATGGGAAATTGGTGGTATTACATTTGTACATCAGACCGTATGGGATAATGTTCCAGGATTCCCACCAGCAACCGATTATAGTGGTGATGTAAAAATTGCAATGTTCCATGGGCCGGTTGATAAGATTGAGACCGAACATGGGTTTACAATAGAGAACAAGAACATTAGTGTTGGGAACTTTGATGGATACGACATCGTACTTTTGGGTGATATCCACAAACCAAATAATCCAGTCCAAGGCAAAGACAATATTAAATACCCAGGTTCATTAATCGTTCAGAATCACGGAGAGGCTAAATACCCAGACCACGGAATTTTGGTATGGGATGTAGAAACTCGTGAAAATAAATTCGTAAAAATTCATAACGATTATGGATATGTCACGGTAGATATTGAAGAGGGCAAGATTGTATCAAATACTCCAATCCCTCAAAAACCACGAATGCGAGTTCGTGTAAAAGACACAAAGGCATCTGACCTTAACAAGATTCTTGCTGAACTAAAGAAGGGTCGTAAGGTACAAGAGTTGACCGTACAAAAAGTTATCACTCGTAAAGAGGGTGGTGAACACGAAAAGATTATTCTTCAGAATGTTCGTGACACTGCGTTCCAAAACAAACTGATTGAGGAATTCTTAAATGACACCGAACATCTCACCGAGGAACAACTTGAAGTGGTTAAAACAATCAACCAAGATATTAACGCAAAACTTGGAACACAACGAACAATTACGAACTCAACTTGGATACCAAAACAATTTGAGTTTTCAAATATGTTCTCGTATGGCCCTAACAATGTTATTGACTTCAGTCAGATGAAAGGAGCATATGGCATCTTTGCTCCAAACGCAAGTGGTAAGTCAACCCTTTGGGACGCTCTCTCATTTTGTATTTTTGATAAGTGTTCAAGAACCTCAAAAGCAGAGGATGTGATGAACTACTCAAAGATGTCGTTTGATTGTAAGTTTACATTTGAATTGAATGGTGTTGACTACACCATTGAACGAACTGCTAAGAAGTCACCAAAGAGGGGAACTGTAAAAGTTGATACTGATTTCTATCGTGTGGTGGATGGGCAAATAGAATCTCTTAATGGTGAACAGCGAAGAGAAACAAACGCAATTATTAGAGAATATGTTGGAACTTACGATGACTTCGTTCTCACGGCAATGTCAACCCAATCAAACAATAGTGGGTTCATCGACAAGTCTCAAAAGGAACGAAAGGAACTACTTGCACAATTCTTGGATATGGATGTCTTCGAAAGTCTATACCAAATCGCAAGTGAGGAGATTAAGGAACTATCAGCCCTTCTAAAGGACTATAAGAACCAAGACCTACCAACACAACTTGCAGAGGCAGAAGATACAATCACATCCATTACAGGGTCTCTCACCACTCTACAAGATAGAAAGGTTGAGTTAGAGTCTAAACGTGATGTGGTAAATACTAAAATTGAATTTGAGATGGGTAATCTCAAACCAGTAGAGGAGTTGGGTGATGTATCTGATTTAGAAGGTCAACTACAATCTTTACAAAAAGAACGTAAGAGACAAGATAGTGAATGTGCCTTGAATCTTGCAGAGGTTCATAACATTGAGACTGAACAAAAGTCAATCACAACCAAAATATCTAAATACGATATTAAGGAACTTCAAGAAAAAAACAACCAATACAAATCATTGGATAGAAAATTCAATGAACTTGGATTGTCTTTGGATAAAATTGAATCCGAAATGATTCATGCTAAAAAACATTTGGATGGTATTGGTTCATTAACCTTTGATGATAATTGTGAACATTGTGTAAAGAATCAGAATACACCATTTGCTAAACAAGCACAAGGTCTTGAAGATGAGATTGAGTCTTTGGGTAAGAAATATTCATCTACTGTTTCAGAACGATTGAATACAATGTCTGAACGTGATAAGTCGGATGTTACAAAAGAACTCAAAGAGTATGAAGGCCTTTCAAGTAGACACGCTGAATTAGATAAAGAGTGGTTGAAGTCAAGTAAATCATATGATTATTGTGTATCGTTGGTTAAGGACATTGAATTAGACATCAAGTCACTCGAAGAAAAAATTCAAAGAGCTAAAGACCAAGAGCAAGCAGTAAGCCATAATGCTGAAATCCAACAAAAGATAAAATCTTTTAAAGTCACACGAGACCAACTACGAGATGATATTGATGATGCCACTAATGAGATTATGACAATCAATTCTGATATCAAGGTTGCTGAAAAGACTATTGAGAATGTAAATCAATCCATTGATAAACTTCGTGATATGGAAGTTCGGTTCGATGGATATGAATATTACCTCAAGTGTGTAAAGAGAGATGGCATCCCCTATAATCTAATTTCAGATGTTCTACCAAAGTTGGAGATTGAGATTAATAACATCCTATCACCAATTGTAGATTTTCAAATCCTATTAAATACTGATGGTAAAAATATCAACTCATACATTGCATATGGTGATACCGAATATTGGCCATTAGAACTTACAAGTGGTATGGAGAAGTTTATTTCATCTATCGCAATTAGAACTGCTTTGATTAATGTATCCAATCTACCACGACCAAACTTTATTGCTATTGATGAGGGGTTTGGTTCGTTAGACACGGACAACTTTAATTCTCTATATTTATTATTTGATTACTTGAAGACCCAATTTGACTTTATCATCACGATATCTCATATTGATAAGACACGAGATATGGTTGACCAGATAATTGATATCAATAAAGTTCGTGGGTTCTCTAAAGTATCATATTTATAAGAAAGTGATGGAGTCCGTTAATGGCACTGGAATTAAAGAAGAAATCAAAGATATATCTTAAATCACAAAAGGTTGGCATAGAGGACAACTCTCCTGAATCTGCTGAATTTTTTGGTGTTGTTGATTTTCCAAAGTATCTTGGTGAGGGTAAAAACTCGTTTAAGATACGTCCCGTTGATGGTGCGTTTTTACCAAATACAAAAATTGAAATTGAGGTTCTTGATTCAAATGAGAGGCCAATCTACTGGGAAATTCCAAAATACAAGGAAGAAGACAAAGGTAGATTAATTTCAGTTTGGATATATGACCTTCCTGAAAATCGTAATTATAATACTCCAAACGGAACTGCTCAAATTATTTTATTAGGTACTCTGCCTGATGGTAATCTTGTTAGATGGTCTCGTAAGATTGATGTAAATAAGAGTAGAAAGTCTGTATCAAATATTGTATTTAATTCTACGTTATTACCACGAGTAAACGTATCTTCAAGTATTGAGACCTTTACTAATAAAAAGGTATCCAATAGTAAACTCACTAAAACAATTGCAAATAGTGAGGTATATTATAAAAAGTCTACGTTTGGTGACACAACTACTTTAGAATACGACGCATTATCAAACTTTAATGCAGAAATGGTTGGTGGTACTGTTTATGCAGTAAACATTCCAACATTGTTCCCACGACTTGGTGGTGGTCAACCACAACCCACACAATTTACAGCCAGTATAACTGAAGTGGCGTCCTCAACAATAATGAGGATTAACACACCAATTACAGCAAGTGATAATCGTAGCGATGGTTCAATACATACATACGAATACTCCGATGGTACTCTTGAAGTAAATATAGAATACTACTCAACTGGCTCCGACACCTCTACACAAAACCAAATTGCATTTGCAAATTTTACACTTACAAATGTAAAACCTATTGTGGGGAGAATTGATTCTATAAACACATTGATTAAGTCACAAGGTCTTACCAATGCTGATTATGATTTGATTGGTAATACTAAAGTAGAAAATACACCATCGTTATCATATAAAGTTCCAATCCCAACGGAACACCTAAAAGACCCAAAAAGCTTAAAATTACAATTTTTAAATTCAGTAGGTGAAGTATCATCAACTGAACTTGTGGTCGAAGATATTGTATTTGAAGGTGGTAACGTATACATTGGCGGTGACCAATCTTTGATTAGTGGGTCATTCCATATTGGTAACGCTATTGGAACTGGTATTGAGATGGCAGGTCACTCAAGTGGTTATCTAAAGTCAATAGGATATAATGGATTCACATCAGCTTCACTTGGAAAAGGTGCCGGTGGATTCCTTATTTGGAGTGGTAGTGGTAATCTACAATTAGGAGATGACCAATATCCTGGAGTTGGTATGGAAATGGTATCTGAAGGTGGGTCGTCCAGTTTTTATTTCACAACTCATGATGGTGGTCAATTAAAAGTTATTACGGATGAATTTTTTATAGGTACTGATGATACACAATTTATCAGCGGGTCCGGTGGTAATATAGAAATTAGTTCATCATTCTTTCATTTAAATCCAAAAGATGGTGAAGCAGTTATTGGTGGATTTGAAGTTAGTGAAACGCAAATCAATTCATCAAATGATTTATTGATTTTAAAATCAAACGGACACATCACCGCATCGAATGCAAAGATAGATGGTAACATTATTGCACAAGTGGGTCGTTTTGATGATGTACAAGTTGTAGGTACTATTGCAAAAGATAGTAGTAATGAGTACATATTGGAATCGTGGGTAACCTCATCCGCCGACATTACATCATCTTGGGCGTACGGTGGGTCAAAAGTAAATGTTGGTACTATTGGTAGTACCATATCTTATGGTAACTTAACTTGGACGTGTGACTCTGGTTCAACTGCTACATCTACATTTCACGGAACTATATTATACGCATCAAAGTACACAAAGGCAGTTGATGGTAGTGATGTATCAAATACAGAACCACCTACTTTTAAAAAGTGGTCTGATATAAAAGGTAATATTGGGTTGAATGCTATTGGGATGCCAACGGGATATCCAGAAGAATACACCACAGACGCTACCGTTGATAACGTAATATTTTCAGCAGGAAACTCGGGTATAGGAGAAACATCCGATTTTTCAATTTTAAGTGAAGTGATTACCCTACCATCAAGTTTGATTGGGCTTGAATCATTAAATGGGTTGGTTTTACAAACGGCCGCAAAATTTGGCTCTTCGTTTGGTGGATTTGGCCCAACTGTACGAGTTGAAATTAAACACCCTACCACAAGTGCTGTTTGGAAAAGATTTGAAATAACATCACTAAACGCTGCCGAGTGGTTATCTATAAACGTACCAATCCTTGATGCGTTAGTATCCGTATCCGGAACTACACTCACAATCAGAAATCAGTTTAGAATTAAAATAAGTTGGTATGCCCAAAGTGCCAGCGGTGGCGGTACGGTAAATTGGATGAGGCTTGGTGAAATAAGACTTGTAAAAGCAGCTTCTTCCGAGGCATTGTTTGTAAAAGGATTACAATTTGACCAATCATCATTATCCACAACAAAGTATGGAACGGCACATCACGGAAACTTTATTCCCGGTAGAGATAACACATATGACCTTGGTCAAATAGCAAGTGTTAGTACAGGAGTTCCGGATGCACGATGGGATGATGTTTACGCAACAAATGGTACAATACAAACATCCGATGTAACTCAAAAGGAAAATATTACATCTTCAGATTTAGGATTATCGTTTGTAAACGAACTACGACCTGTGAGTTATAATTGGGTTGGTAAAACGAGAACCCACTATGGGTTAATTGCTCAAGAGTTGAGTTCATCATTGGGTCAGTTTGATAAAACCACTTTAGATTTTGCAGGAATTACAACAGGGTCTATGATGGGATTACGATATACTGAACTAATATCTCCGATGATTAAAGCGATACAAGAACTTTCTGATGAAGTAAATCAACTAAAAATTGAGTTAAGTCAGAGTAGAGGATAATTATTATTATGGGAAAGCTTATAAACGAGTGGGTAAAAGAATCAATCTTAACTGAAGATGTTAAGAAAACCGTGGTAACCTATGTAGGTAGGTTTCACCCATTCCATTCAGGTCACAACGCCGTATACCAACATTTGGTAAAAAAGTTTGGTAAAGATAATGTCTATATTGGAACTTCTGATAAAGTAGAATTACCAAAGTCACCATTCCGATTTAAGGAAAAAGTTCAGATAATGACTACGATGTTTGGTATTCCAAAAAATAAAATATACCAAGTAAAGAATCCATACGCTCCAAAAGAAATTCTTGGAAAGTTTGATGAGAACACAACTGCGTTTGTCACGGTAGTTGGTGAGAAAGATGCTGGTAGATTGGGTATGGGTAAGGGAAGATTCTTCCAACCATATAAGGGTGATACATCACTTCCAATGAAAGATAACGGATATGTTTACATCGTACCACCACAAGGTCGTGGTATTTCTGGTACTGAAGTTCGCAAAGGTATGTCGGAGCCAGATGAACAAAAAAGAATTAAGTTTTTCAAATCAGTATACCCAAAGTTTGACCAAAAGATTTTTAATTTAGTATCAGGTCGTATGTCAAAGGTTGAGTCTGTAATGGAGTCATTCTTACAAACAATTGATATTAATGAAATTATAAAAGAAGGTTCATCGGTTTCACCAATCGGTAGAAGTATGGTGGATGACGGTCCTGGCGCTTTCTATGGTAATATGAATACATTTCGTGCTGAAATGGATGATGTTGTTGGGAAATTAGGTTGGGATATTGTATCGTATTTAATGGATGATGATTCGATGGAAAATATTACTTCCACCGAATATCCAAAAGGTCCAGGTCGTTTGGGTGTATCATTCTTCCCAACAGGTGACACGATGGATGGTCAGACCAAACGATATGGTAAAGACATCACAGGTCGTCCTGGTTATACTAAATGGGCAAAGCACATTAAGAGAGTCGCACTTCGTTTAGGTATGGAGTTTGTTAAATTTGCAGAACCAAAAGAAATCGACAACCTTACTCCAAAAATTGATACCGAAAAGCAAAAAGCTAAAAAGAACAACCTTAAAGAAGGTATCCTTAACGAGGGTGGTGCATATGGTCACATGAATCACCCATTTGATACTGAACTTGGATTAACCTTCGGTGATTTAAAAATTATCATCGACAAAGCACTAAATGGTAAGTTGGAATTTACCAGAGAAAAAACCGATGGACAAGCACTTGCTATCTCATATAGAAAAGATAGAGGCATCATCGCTGCAAGAAATAAATCACATCTCAAAGATAGGGGACTTAACGCATTGGACATCAAAGGTGTTTCAGATAAGTTTGCTAATAGAGGGGGTTTGACCGATGCGTATAACTTCGCAATGAGAGATTTGGAATCAGCTATTTCAAAACTATCAGATGCACAAAAAGAGAAAGTCTTCAAAGATGGTTCAAAATTTATGAACATTGAAGTCATCTGGCCGGAGTCAGTTAATGTAGTACCATACGGTCAACCACTATTAGTTTTCCACGGAACAATGGAATACAATGAAAAGGGTGAGGCAATTGGAGCAGACACCTCTGATGCAAGAATCCTTGCCGGTATGATTAAACAAGTGAATGCTCATGTTCAATCAAAGTATACCATCCAAGGCCCTCCTGTGGTAAAACTTCCACAAAACCAAGAACTATCAAAAATGAAATCAAAGTTCTTTGGTCAACTATCCAAAGTACAAAAAGAGTTCAAACTTAAAGATAGTGATGGTGTGGCTGAATATCATCAAAGATGGTGGGAAGAGTATGTTGATAAAAACTCACCAACTACTTTGGACAACAAAACCAAAATGGGATTGGTAAAGAGATGGGCATTCTACGACAAAGGATTCCGTTTGGATAGTAAAAACATTTCAGATAAGAAAACATTAGATTGGGCACAAAAAACTGATAAGATTGACCAGGCAAAAATCTCAAAAGATAATCTTCGTAAGTTTGAAGATATCTTCTTGGGTGTAGGCGCAGAGGTTCTATCATTTATGTCTTCAGCACTCACGGTTAATCCTGATGGCGCATTGAGAGATATGCAGAAGAGACTTGACAAAACCATCGGTGATGTTAAAAAGTCAGGTGACCCAAAAAAGATTGCAAAATTAAAAATGGAATTAGAAAGATTAAACGCAGTTGGTGGTAGAGATAAGATTGTACCAAACGAGGGTATTGTATTTACTTACAAAGGATACACAATGAAACTTACAGGTACATTTGCATCACTAAACCAAATCTTGGGTTTAATGTATTTCTAATATACTTATAGTAGTAAAACTATACAAAAGAGTTATGGCAAAATTGCAAAATATTAAAGCAGTCAAAGAAATGATTGCTGGAAATCACCGAACTCAAACCAAAAACACGGTTGCTTTTGGAGAGAGTACGGACTTTATCAAAAGGGAAGTTGGTGACCAATGGACTGATGGTGAAGGAAATATTTGGGAACAAAAGAAAGGATACAAGGTTAAACTTGGTAAACTTTCAGAGTTGAGAAATGACATCAACACATTCCCTAAATGTCGTAAGGATGTTTGTACTTGTACAAACCCCAAGCGTAATGACCTCAAGATGAAAGCCATTCACGGAATGTGCTTTGATTGTGTAATTGATATGGAACATCAATTAAAGATTGAGGGTAAGTACGAAGAGTATGAACGACAAAAAATGTTGGACAATGGTAAAGCTTGGTTAAAACAAGCTGAACTTGAGAAAGAAGCTCTAAAACTGGCTATCAAAGCCCGCTACATCAACGAAGATGGTTCGATTGAGGAATGGGATGGTACGACTTGGGAAGAGATGGAAGAAAAAATAGAGAATGAGTTCCGTATGTTTAAAGAGAACTTTATTCAGAAGTTGGAGAACAAAGAATGAAACTAACATCGTTGTTATCAGAAGGTAAGGCCAAATTCACTTATGGTGGTGTAAAGGTTGAATTTTATACATCATTCAAGAATGGTCAGATTAACCTTATACCAAAGTCATCTAAAGATTTAGATGCGATTGAAGATATCCTTCGTAAAAGTTCAAATCCAAGATTAGCTGATGCAGAGTTTAGAAATACTACGGCAGTTTATCTAAAAAAGAAAACTGGTCTTGAATTTGAAAATGACCCATATGGGCATCAAGCTGGATATACATTTATTATTAAAGATGACAAATTGTTAAAGATGTTAGAATCAACGGAGAGTGATATGAACTTAAAATCAATCGTAGAAAGTTTTCTTAATGAAGATGCTGGGATGAACAAAAAGGTTAAACAACTTTTAGATAAAAATCTTAAAGATTTAAGAAAAGGTGGCGCAAATCACCAATGGGCAGTAATGCACATTTTGATGGGTGCCTTGACTGATGCCAACTTCCATAGTGAAGCAAAGGGTGTTGCTAAATTGTTCCCTAAAGCAAAATACGAAGGTGACCCACAAGGAATGAAAGACCTTGAGGAAATGTATCACTACGACTTGGGTCCTGACGTTGCAAATATTTGTAAGTGGGATGGTAAAGACATTGTAAACGCAATGGGATTCTACATCTCAATGACTATTGGTAGACCATTAGGACAAAAGGTTGAGACATTGGTAGAAAATGCCGGTATGAGAATCTTTAAAGAGTCTGTATATAAAAAATAAGGATTTCTGATGATTAAGTTAAAGTCACTTTTAAAAGAAGCAGATTATAAAGTATACCACAAATCGTTTACTGATGCTGCAGAAGAAGCAAAAAAGTTTGCTGAAAAACGTGGATACGAAATCGATGAAGATGATTGGCAATCTCAAATTGCAATGGGTGGTAAGAATGTTCGTTCAAGACCATCAGTAGGTAAGGACACTCGTTTCACAGTAGGTCTACTTAAAGGTGGTAAACTACAAAGAAAAGCACTTCAGATTCAAGTGTATGGTATGAAGAACGGATACGAACTTAACGCATATATCAATTAAGGAGCATCAATGAGACTAAAAGAAGAAGGCCCGTGTTGGGATGACTACGAGATGGTAGGAATGAAAAAGAAGAATGGTAAAGAAGTTCCTAATTGTGTTCCTAAATCCGAAGCTGCATCTTTTAAGATTACAAATACCATCTCTAAAAAAGAGTGGGCAAAAACTCACAAAGATTACAAATCGGTAATTGATGGAGTTCCATATGTAATGAAGTTGACCGATAAAGGTACTGCTTTAGTTCCTGTGAAGATTGTTGAATCGGTAAACGAAGGTAAAAAGAGATTCAATACCAACTATGGTGTTGGTAAATCAAAATATGTAGTAAACTATCACGATGGTGTTAAGAAACACAAAGATGGTAGTGATTTCTTTGATGTTCAAATTTTCAAAAACAAAAAAGATTTAGAAACTTTCAAAAAAGCTCTTTTACAAAAAGGATTTGTAGCTGAATCAGTAAACGAAGCAGCATCAAGAACTGCAATGGAAATTGGTGGTTTGACTGGTTTGAACAAAGATGCTATCCAAAAGTTTGTTGATGATAACAAATTAGACATTGAAAAAGTATATCAATACGTTAAGGTTGGTAAACTTCCAGAAAGAATGGCATTGGTAGCTGCAATCGCAGGTAAGCCAGGTAATTCAGTTCAAGTAAAACTAATTAAAAAGTTTAAGTAAGATGACTGAAAAACAACTGAAAGAACTAATCAGAGAAGAATACCATAATGTAAAAAACTTTATGGAAGAGAAGTATGGTTTTACTCCAGAGTTGGGTAAGGTTGTATCTAATCCATATGTTAATGCATTTTCTGCGGTAAACGAATCTAACGAAGAAGTAACCCCACAACAATTATCAAAAATACAATCTGATATTAGAAAGATTAATAGTAAAATCAAAGTTTACATCAGTAAACATCCTATAACTAAAGGTGAGTTAAGTATAGAATTGGGAGCTGGACACGATGATGATTCAGAAATACAAAAGATTTACAAAGTATTAAAGAAACATACTGGCGATTGGAGAACTGGTACTATGTTTAACGAATCGGTAAACGAAGGTGGTGAGTCTGATTCTGATATGGCAGTAGACCAATTAGAAACTTCAATCAGAAAAGCACAGGCACTCATTACAAAACTTCAAGGTAAGGGTGATTTAGAACCTTGGGTTCAGTCTTTGATTACAAAAGCAGAAGATTACATTTCAACAGTATCAGATTATGGTGAGGTTGAAGAGTATGATGTAGAGAACGAACAAGACATCAAAGAATTTGTTAAGTTTATGAGAGAGTATTCTCAAAAACTAAATTTACATAAGGGCGAAACTCCAAAAGATTTATACGAAGCAGAATACCAAGGTAGAAAAGTTGAACTTGGTAAGATTATGCAAGGTGATGTTAAGAAGTTCAAAGTATATGTAAACAACGACAAAGGTAATGTTGTAAAGGTAAACTTTGGACAAAA
>Ga0115572_10000164_pt1 | contig 57148 bp, 61 predicted proteins | sample COGITO_mtgs_1206_FD_88681 | JGI IMG/M metagenome (GOLD analysis project Ga0115572, IMG submission 88681) | Pelagic marine microbial communities from North Sea - COGITO_mtgs_120607 | ecosystem: Environmental > Aquatic > Marine > Epipelagic | place: Germany:Helgoland, sampling site Kabeltonne... | reverse complement strand
GTTGTGCCGCCGGTCATCACGACGCCGGTCACAAGCACTCCAGTCGCTGCGGCCCCCGCCACGACCAATCCGAGGCTCCCGTCCAAAAGCCGAGGACAACTGCAAGACTCTCCCACCAACCACGCGCTCGCCTTTTTTTGCGGCCTAGGCACCGCAGTCGACCGACGGCCTATTGATCCGGTCCCCATTGCTGCCCACCGCGCCGCACGTTCTGGACCTTCCCGCCTCTCACTGCGCTGGCAGGACCAATCGCGTCAGCGCCGAATCGATCCCGGATCACGTCTAGCGCCGCGTCCGTCGCGCCAAACGTAGGCGCATGAGCCACGGCCTCGTCCAACGTCATCTGGTGAAAGACCGGGCCGAGGTTGGAACCTGACACACCGACGAGGCGAATACCCGGTGATGGGTCGATCGCTTCCATCATCGGCTCTAGTACGGCCACGATCATCTCAGCGCTGTCGATCGCTTCAGACCCGGTCGTCGACCTTGTCACCGTCGTGAATCCGTCATCGAAACGCACCTTGAGCGTTAACGTGCGCGCTCCCACCCCAGCCTTGCGCAACCGGCTGGCAACGGCATCGGCAAGTCTGACGAGATGCGTGCGCATCTCGCTTCGCTCGTGCGCATTGCGAGCAAACGTCTCCTCGTGACCGATCGATTTGGCTTCCCGATCGGGTTCGACGTCGCGGTCATCGTCTCCAACGGCCAACGCAGCGAGGTGACGGGCTTGATTCGACCCGAGAGCTGTCGCTAACACCGCTAAGTCGACATGTCGGAGGTCACGGACGGATGTGATCCCGAGCCGAATCAGCTTCTCCAGAGTTACTGGCCCGACGCCCCACAGTCGCTCGACCGGCAAGGGATCGAGGAACACCTGCTCAGCTCCTGCAGCGACGACCTTCACACCCTCGCCGGGATCGATTCGGTCCACGTAGGCGCGCGGTTTGGCTTCAACAGACGCCAGTTTGGCGACGAATTTGTTGGACGCAACGCCAACGCTGCACCCGAGATTGAGTTCGTCGGCCACCTCGCTGCGAATTTGCTGTGCAATCTTCAGACCGTTTCCGAACAACCCTTTCGCCCCCGTCACATCCAAAAATGCCTCGTCGAGGGATAACGGTTCAACCAACGGCGTATACCGGTCGAAGATGGCGCGCACCTCGGCGCTTACTTTGCCGTAGTGCTCGTGGTCGCCCGCCAGGAACACCGCATGTGGGCATCGGTTACGGGCGATCGCCGACGGCAGCGCCGAGTGAACACCGAAACGTCGAGCCTCGTAGGAGGCCGCAGCCACCACGCCACGGTTCCCTGTGCCTCCAACAACGACTGGCTGGCCGACGAGCTCAGGGTGCCGCCGAAGTTCCACTGATACAAAAAAAGCGTCCATGTCGGCGTGCAAAATGGTTCTCATCTTTGCGTCGCCCACTGATCGACATTGTGCCAGAACGCAAACATCTCTGCCGACGACTTTCCAAGTTGAGACGAGAGGTGGCGACCGCCTCGGACGTGAGAGCGACGAAGCAGTCGTTGAGAGGTGCCACCAGCCGTCCGATTTTTCAATCGGGCGGCGAACCGGGCGAATGCCAGGGTGCTGCACGGCACGTAGGCACCGGTGGTTTCCCGGCCGACAGCCACTAATAACCAGGGTCTGAGCGATAATCTCCTTGATGCCCAGGCGCGTAGCGACGGCAGGCGCCCCCGCTGCTACGACGACGAATTCGTGGTTCAGTTCGTGGACACATTAGTAACCGCCGGGTACGTCGACATCGGCGGTGCAACCCGACCGATCCTTCTCATCTGCAGTTCTTCAGGCGATGGTGACGGGCACCGTTTCGCGCCCGCACGTCAAGGCCACCTGACGCGCAGCAGCGCGACCAGAATCGTCGGCGCGCAAGCACCACGTGTAACCTGTGTCACACATTGCGGGTTCGGAATCTGCCGAGCCCACGCACGTTGCGATGGGGGTCCAACGATGAACAAAACCAAAGGCGACGTCAGACTCGGAGGCCTCACGTGATCGGGCGTACAACTGGTCGACGTCTGGCGTGCGGACTGGTGGCTGCGTCGCTAGTCGCGGCCGGATGCTCGGGCGGGAGCGACTCGACGGATTCAACGTCGGACTCCGAACCCGACGGCACTGAGGCCCCGGCTGGCACCGAACCAGCAGCGGCCGACGACGAAACGACCGACACCGTCGCCGACGCTGACGAGACCGCAACTACCGAGGCGGGCGACGCGACCGACGCGCCGGCTGCAACCGATGCACCGTCAACCGATGTCGAGGGCGATTTCACGTCACGGGTGCCCGAACTCGGTCCGCCCACAGGCGAACCACTGAGAATCGGGCTGATCAACTCCGAGGGCGTGCCCGGGCTCGATTTTCCTGACATCCGCATTAACACCGAGGCAACTTTCGCCTACCTCAACGAACACGGCGGCTACGGCGGACGTCCGCTCGAACTGGTGTCATGCGCCTCGAAGGGTTCACCCGAGACCTCACAGTCATGCGCGCAGGAAATCGCAGGTTCTGGCGTCGATCTCGCGCTACTAGGCCTCGATCTCTTCCCCAGCTATCCGACGTTCCAAGCCTCCGGCCTCCCGGTGATCGGTCTTCTGCCGCTCTTGCCCGGCGATTACACGGCGGAGGCTCTGTTTGTGACCGGCGGGAACGCCACACTCGCGGCCGGTATTGCCGCAGTTGCTGCTGAACAATTCAATGCACAATCCGTTGGGATCATTAGCGCCGACGCTCCTGGATCGAACGGAACAGAGGCATCGTTGACCGCTTCGCTCGACCTTGCCGGCATCGAGTACACATCGATCAAGGGTGGGACCGAAGAGACCGACGCAGGCTTTCAGGGTCTGATGTCGCAGGCGAATTCCGGCGATCCAGACCTACTGGTGTCGCTCTACGACAACGCGGGTTGTATCGGCACCATGCGCGGCCGTTCCTCCCTCGGCATCACTACCCCGGTGTTGGCTACAAGTTCGTGCGCTGCGGCCGAGGTCCTCGAGCAGGTCGGCGATGATGCGCTCGGCTGGATCTTCCTTGGAGCGCAAACGAATGAGCCGAGCGCAGCTAACGACCTAATTGCCGAGATCATGTCGCCGATCCTCGACGTCCCCGCTGACGAGATCGATCCGAGTGCACTCGGACTTGGCGGACTCGGGATTGTCCAAGCCATGACACTTGCCCAGTTCGCTGACGCCATTGTCAGCGAGGGCGGTGAGGTCACAGGCCAATCCCTTTACGAGTACATGGGGTCGACAAACGAATCGATCTGGCCGTCGGGGTTGCCCTTCGACTGCGGGAAAGCGGTGGATTACCCAAGCGTGTGCACGTTCGAGTTTCCCGTCATCGAGTTGAACGAAAGCGGGGAACTGCAGGAGGTTCCCGGCCTCGCAACGGTCTCTGCGTTCGAGTACCTACCCGCTCTGTGAGCATCCATCGGCGCCGTTAGCCTCGGCGCCGATGGATGCTTCTGATCCCAGCCGGCCGTTGTCGGCGATCCCAGGCGTCGGTGTGCGGGTCGGCGCCTTTGTCGCGATCTTGCTCAGCGGACTTGCCGGCGGACTCATCGGCTATTCGCTTGTCGAACTCCAGTGCGAAGGCGACTGCGCTCTGCCTCTCGGCGTCGGCCTGCTCGTCGGTGCGGCGATGGCCGCAGGCGGCATGGCTATCGTTGCCGTTCTGGTGATGCGGGCGCTCGGCGAATGGCGCGAGACAACTGACCGTGAAGCGGCCGGCCACTCACCCGGAGCCTGATGGACGCTTCACTCCGGACCCTTTGCGACGAGATCGCCCACGAGGCAGGATCGTTCGCCTTTCGTTCTCGCCGTCAACTCGGGCCCGGTGTACGTGCTGCCCATGCGACGAAGTCAAGCGCAGTTGACCCGGTCACCGAGTTTGATCGCTTAGCCGAGGCGATGGTCGTCGATCGCTTGCGTCGCGAACGACCTGACGACTCGATCGTGGGCGAGGAGGGCGCCAACCATACCGGCACGTCTGCGTACGAGTGGCACATCGACCCAATCGACGGCACGGTGAACTTTGTCTACGACCTGCCCGGCTGGTGCACTTCGATCGCTGTGCTGCGCGACGGCCACCCCGTCGCCGGGGCGGTTTATGCGCCCGTCGTCGACGAGCTGTACAGCGCCGCTCTCGGCGGCGGCACGACCATCAACGGCGTTGCCGTGAACGTTTCGGGCTCCACGGATCTGGCGACTTCGCTCGCCGCTACTGGGTTCAGCTATCACCTCGACGGCCACCGCCAAGTCCAGGCTGCGCGCATTGCGCGCGTTCTGCCGACCGTCCGTGACATCCGCCGCCAGGGCAGTGCTGCACTCGACCTGGCGTACGTGGCTAGCGGTCGCGTCGACTTGTACTTCGAGGAGTTCGTCAAGTCCTGGGACATCGCGGCCGGCGTTCTTCTCGTCACCGAAGCTGGCGGAATTGTCACTGCGTTCGACAGCTCAGACATCAATGTGACTGCCCCGCACGGTGTGGTTGCGGCCACACCAGCACTTCACCCCGCCGCCATCGAAGGCATCGCCGACTGAATTTCTTGCGCGTGTCCACCGTCAGCAGGTGAAATGCGGCATTATGTACCTGTGGGCACTCGAATCCTTGCGGTCGAAGACGACGAGCGAATCCGTTCTGCGGTGAAGCTTGCGCTCGAGGACGAGGGCTGGATCGTCGACGAAGCCGAAAGTGGCGAACAAGCAATTGAACTTTTCCAGCGGTCCTCCCCCGACGTTGTCTTAATTGACATCATGTTGCCGGGGATCGACGGGTTTGAGCTCTGCCGTACGCTGCGTCGGACCAGTGCTGTCCCGGTGGTTATGGTCACGGCTCGCAACGACACGCACGACATCGTCGCTGGGCTCGAAGCTGGGGCCGACGATTACCTGACTAAGCCATTCGCTCCGAAAGAACTTTCAGCCCGGATCCGTGCCCTCCTTCGCCGAATCCGCCCGGGTGCTCCCGGGCACGCACGATTGGTCTTTGGCGATCTTGAACTCATCCCCGACGAGGGCAAGGTCCTCCGCGAAGGAGACGAGGTCCACCTGACCAAGACGGAATTTCGTTTACTCTGCGAACTCGCTGAGAGCCCCGGGAAAGTCTTGAGCCGCGAGGCGTTGCTCGACAAGGTCTGGGGCTACGACTACTTCGGTGATGGCCGCCTCGTCGATGTGCACATCCGACGCCTCCGGACCAAGGTGGAGAACGATCCGGCTAATCCGCGTCACGTCGTGACGGTGCGCGGCCTCGGCTATCGCCTCCAGACCTGACCGGCCCGGTCGGGAGCCATCATGGCCGGTCCAATTCGACGAACGTTTCGACGCTCGAGGCCTGCTGCGCTCGGCCTCCGTCGACGGATTCTGCTGATCATCACGCTGGGCTCGATTGCGCTGTCGGTCTTGCTCGCTGCGACGACATTCGGGCTCACCCGATCGAACCTCGTTGCCGAACGCGATGAGGTGGCGATCGACACGTCCCGCCGGAACGCGCTCGGCGTTGAACGAGATCTGCGACCGACTCTGCCATCCGAGCCGATTGCCGCCCGAGCATCACTCGACCGCATCGGCGTCCAGCGTTACATGATCTGGTACCGCGACAGTCAGTACGGCACTCCGCCGTACACCCGTGACAACATCCCACCCGAGCTGTTCGAGCAGGTCGTCGGCAACGCAACGCCGGCTCGCCAGATCGTGCGCATCGAAGATGACCTGAACATCATTGTCGGATGGTCCGTTCCCGACGTCGGCGCATACTTCGAATTCTTCCCCCTCGATGATGTCGACTCAACCCTGTCGAACCTCCGCGTGGCCCTCGTGCTCGCGGCGCTGATCACCACCGGACTGGGTGTTCTCGTCGGGATCCTCTCTGCGCGTCGCGCAGTCCGACCGCTGGGCACAGCAGCTCAGGCGGCATCGGCGATCGCCGGCGGACGTCTCGATACTCGATTGGGGCACACCGAGGACCCAGATCTCCGAGTCCTCACCGAATCCTTTAACGACATGGCTGAGGCCCTCGAAAAGCGAGTCGAACGCGATGCTCGGTTTGCGTCCGACGTCAGCCACGAGCTGCGATCGCCGTTGATGACGCTCGCCGCATCGGTCGAGGTAATGGAAGCGCGCCGTGATGACCTTCCCGAGCGGGCCCAATCGGCACTCAACCTCTTGTCAGGCGATGTCGTTCGGTTCCAGGGTCTCGTCGAGGACCTCCTCGAAATTTCGCGCTTCGACGCAGGTGCAATCCGGCTCAATATGGAGGAGTTGCTCGCTGCGGAATTTGTCCGGCAGGCGGTCGGTGTTAGCTCGGCACCGACGACTCGGGTGAACGTCAGCGAACGAGCCGAACTCGCGCTGATCCGCGGCGACAAGCGTCGACTTGCGCGCGTGATTGCAAACCTCATCGACAACGCACGCGCCTACGGCGGGGGTGACCCTGAGGTCACGATCGAGGTGAACAACCTTTCTTCAGAGCCCATGTCACATGTCACGATTGCTGTCGAGGACCGCGGACTGGGTGTCCCGCTCGAGGAACGGTTACTCATTTTCGACCGATTCGCGCGCGGCGGAGGATCAGGGCGTCGTACCGGAAGCGAAGGCGCCGGACTCGGGTTGTCGCTCGCCGATGAACATGTACGGATGCACGGTGGACGAATTTGGGTCGAGGATCGCCTTGACGGTGAGACTGGTGCACGGTTCGTGATCGAACTGATGGCGACCGAGTTGGACGACTGATGCGACGAACTCTGCTCATCGTGATCTTGGCGGCCTTGTTTGCGTCCTGTGCGATTCGGGAGGATGGATCGCCCCGCGATATCCCGGTCACTCAACGCGGCAACTTTGGGGATCCGGCAACAGGTGATGCTGCTGAGGGCGCCAGCCGGATCTACTTGCTGAGTCCGGTCGGTACGGACGAACAGCCTCGCCTGCGAGCGGTGTCGCGCAATGACGCCACCGACGCCGAAGAACTCCTCACGTCGTTGCTTGCCGGAGCGAACGAAGACGAAAACGCTCTTGGCCTGACCACCGCGATCCCGGCGGATCTTGCGATCGAACAAGCACGAACGGTCGGGACCCGGCTGACAATCGACATCAACGACGCGTTGAGCGAACTCTCCGATCTTGGTCTACGTCAGGCACTTGCCCAGATCGTTGCCACGGCTTCTGAGGTCGATCAGGTGCAGCAGGTTCGGTTGCGCGTCAATGGGCAGAATCAGGGTTGGCCGACTGGCGACGGCGAGGTGGCCGATCGTCCATTGACGATCTACGACTATCCCGAGTTCCTTGAGACGTCGCAGCCGGACTTTCCAGCGTTGGCTGTCACCTGAGGCATCACGCGAAGAAGTGCGCCGCAACGCCATCGAATAGCTCACGGTCGACGGTGCGGGTCTGCCCGACTGCGACAGTGAGGTCCTCAAGCTCGATCTGTTCACCCTTAAGCACGGTCATCTTGCCCCACTGCTCGTCGTGGACAGCATCAATCGCTGCGACACCGAAGCGTGTGGAGAGCACGCGGTCGAACGCTGTTGGTGTGCCCCCGCGCTGCACGTGACCGAGTTGGACCACTCGCGTTTCGAATCCGGTGCGATCACCGATTGCGTGGGCGACTCGGGTCGCAATTCCTCCGAGAACGACATGGCCGAAGCGGTCGTAAATTTTTTCGCCCATCTCGAGGGTGCCGGCAATCGGTTCGGCTCCTTCGGCGACGACGACGATCGAGGCAAACCGTCCCCTGTCGTGGCGGCGGATCAGTCGACCACACAATTCCTCGACGTCGAAGGGAATCTCGGGAATCAGCACCGCCGTTGCGCCGCCGGCAATTCCTGCATGCGTTGCGATCCACCCGGTGTGCCGGCCCATGACCTCGACCAACATGACCCGATCGTGGCTCTCGGCCGTGGTGTGCAGGCGGTCGATCGCATCCGTTGCGATTTGCACTGCCGTGGTGAAACCAAATGTGAGGTCGGTTCCCTCGATGTCATTGTCGATCGTCTTCGGAACGCCGAGAATCGGGAGCCCGTGTTCACTGTGCAAACGGCATGCGATCGACAGGCTGCCGTTGCCGCCGATCACGATCAGCCCGTCGAGCCCAAGGTCACTTATGGTCTGCTTCACGTGATCAACACCGTCAGGCGTGTCGAACGGGCTCCCTCGCCGGGTGCCCAGCACCGTGCCTCCACGCGGCAACATTCCACGCATCGAATCAATCGAGAGCGGTGTCGTCCGCCGATCACGCACCCCATCCCAAGCATCGAGGAACCCGATCATCTCGTCGCCGTAAACGCGTTCACCTTTTCGAACCGCAGCGCGGATGACTGCGTTAAGCCCGGGACAGTCGCCGCCACCGGTGAGGATCCCGACTCGCACGGGTCGTGATAGTAGCGGCGCAGCCATCAGGCCGGGTCTGGCTGATTGAATAGGCATATGAGGTGGGATTCCAGTCGTCCGGTGCCCTGGCAGCGTCTCATCCGCGAGTGGCTGATTTACGTCGGCATCATGATCGCCGTTCTGGCGATCTTCTTTCGTGACTCCGGAGTCGTCGGAGCGATCGCCGGACTCCTCGTCTCGGGGCCGCTTTATGTGCTGTTCGGCTTCGTCATGGCCAAGTTCGGATATCAACGCCGTTCACTGAAGGAAATGGGAACACCCCAAGCCAAATCAAAGAGGAACGGTGAAGCGCCGGGTGAATCTGCCACGGGCGCTGGGCGCGGGTCCCCCGCCCCGACTCGCCGAACCTCGGGCGGAGGAAATCGGCCGAAGTCGAAGCCGCGTCGCCGCTGATCTACATTGGCGGCCGTGTCCGCATCAGACTGTGTTATTGCCATCGACGCTGGAACAACCGGCGTCCGGAGTCGCGCCGTGTTCGTCGACGATTCGCCCACGGTTGCGTCATATCGCGAGTTCACGCAGCACTATCCCGAGCCCGGCTGGGTTGAGCATGATGTGCAGGAGATTTGGGCTGCGGTCGTTGCGACGCTGAACGAGGTAGTCACCGAGGTTGGCCTTGGACGCGTGGTGGCAATCGGAATCACCAATCAGCGTGAAACTGTCGTTGCATGGAATCGCTCAACCGGTGTTGCCTATGGCAACGCGATTGTCTGGCAGGACCGACGCACGGCGCATCGTTGCGACGAACTTGAGGCAGGCGGACATCTTCCGCTCGTCCGCGAACGCACAGGTCTCGTCCTCGACCCGTATTTCTCGGGTACCAAGTTCGCCTGGATGCTCGAGCATCGAGACATCCCTGTCGACGACAACCTCGCACTCGGCACCATTGATGCATGGATTATCTGGAACCTCACCGGCGGCGAGATCTTTGCTACCGACGTGACCAACGCAAGCCGCACCATGCTGTGCGATATTCGCTCACGAACATGGGATCAGGATCTGTGTGAGCTTCTTGGCGTCCCAATCACTGCACTCCCCGACATCGTTCCCTCCAGTGGCCGCATCGGTGTCACCGCATCATCGTCTGGTATCCCCGGGGGAATTCCGGTGAGCGGTGTGGCCGGCGATCAACAGGCTGCGCTGTTCGGTCAAGCGTGCGTGACCCCTGGGATGGCGAAGAACACGTATGGCACCGGTTCGTTCGTGCTGCTTAACGTCGGCGCTGAGTGTCCGCCGCCAACGGAGGGCATGCTGACGACTGTTGCGTGGACGCTTGCGGATGGCACAACGCACTATGCGCTCGAAGGAGCGATATTTGTGACCGGTGCAGCTATCCAGTGGCTCCGTGACGGGATCAATATCATTGACAGTGCCGCTGAGACCGGCCCTCTCGCCGAGTCGGTGGCGGATACAGGTGGGGTCTACGTCGTTCCTGCATTTGCGGGACTGGGCTCTCCGTACTGGGATCCGTACGCTCGCGGGGCGATTGTGGGCATTACTCGCGGCACCGGGCGGGCGGAGATCACCCGCGCTGTTGTGGAGTCGATGGCGTATCAAGTTCGTGACGTGATTGATGCCATGGTCGCTGCGAGCGGCACGCCGATTGTCGATCTGCGCGTTGACGGCGGCGCATCGGTGATTGACTTGCTGTGCCAGTTTCAGGCCGATCAACTCGGCGTCACAGTCCAGCGGCCCGTCGATCAGGAAACGACTGCGCTGGGTGCGGCGTTCCTCGCCGGACTCGCCGAGGGGGTCTGGGCGTCGACTGACGACATCGCGGCCGCATGGGCTCTTGAGGCCGAGTTCGCTCCGGTCGCCGACCGCATTGCGACCGATGCCCTCCATGCCCAATGGCTGCGCGCTGTTGAACGTTCCCGCGCCTGGGAATCTTGACTTTCGTTTCCGTTCCAGCGCTGCCCTCTGGAGCCCTTGTCCGTCAGTTCCCCTTTCCGGCACTCCGGTTTCGACATTTCAACGACTGGCGGTGGTGAGCGTAACGATCCGCTGAGATCGGAGTGGGAACGCCGATGCGATCCGTCAACGACATCTGGGGGCTGCGGCGGAGCAGATTTTCAGAGGAGTGCGTCGGCGAGACGCGCTAGAAGGCTGACCCGGACGCGTTCGCGCTCGTGGATTACCCGGTCGACACGGCCGGCTGCGACCGTGAGGCCTTTTGAGACGAGATGCTCACAGACGAGGTCATCGGGAAGCGCCTCGTCAACGGCGCTGAGGTGCTCGCTTCCGAGTTGGAATGCGGTCAGCCGGCTCAGCTGCGGTGACTCGCCGACCTGGGTGATTATGTGTTGGTCTCGAAGGACTATCACCCAGTCGGCTGCGACAAGATCTTGAACTGCGGAGCAGAGCACGTGGAGACGCGCACTCGGATCGGCTTCGGCCATCGCAGCGCCTGCCGCGAGCGCTGAAAGATTCAGATCTGCACGGTTGAGCTCGACTGGTCGCACGTCTTCAACTGAGACGCCGTCGACTGCGTCGACTTCGTTTGTTAGCAGCGGCACCAGGTCTGACGACGGTAACGAAACCGTGAGTTCGTCGATCACGCGGTCCGCTCCGCGGTCGAGAATCTCGATCCCGAGCACGTCGCCTCGTACCGCACCGATCCGGCTGGCGACTTGTCCGAGCGCACCGGGTCGATCGGGTAACCACACCCGCACCACAACCGTGATCATTAGGTCAAGGTACCCAGCGTGTGTGTCAGCCGAGTTTCGGCAGTCCTCGCTTCAGGTTTCGGATCGCCTGGTTGATCCGCATCTCGTTTTCGATGAGCCCAAATCGGATGAACCCTTCACCACCCGGACCGAATCCGACGCCCGGTGACAGCGCTACGTCGGCTTCGCGCACGACGTGCGAGCAGAACTCAACGGAGTCCATCTCTGCGTACGGCTCGGGAATTGGCCCCCAACAGAACATTGAGCCCCCCGGCTTTGGCATGTCCCACCCGATCCGGGCGAGACCGTCGACGAGCGTGTCACATCGCGACTCGTAGATCGCTCGGACCTGGTCGGGGAAGTCCTGTGCCTCGTTGAGCGTGACCGTCGAGGCGATCTGTACCGGCTGGAACATGCCGTAGTCGAGATAGCTCTTTAGCTTCACCAACGCCTGGACCACATCGGCGTTGCCGAGCAAAAAAGCCGACCGCCAGCCTGCCATCTGGAAAGATTTCGTCATCGAGTAGAGCTCGACGGCGCACTCCATAGCGCCTTCGGCCTGCAGGATGCTTGGCGGCTGATGGTCGTTGAATCCGATGTCGGCGTATGCGAAGTCGTTCACCACGATCATCTCCCGTTCGCGGCAGAAATCGACGACGCGCTGCATGAAGTCAAGATCGACGATCGCTCCGGTCGGGTTGTGCGGAAATGACATCACGAGCACTCTGGGCTTCGGCCATCCGACGTCGTACGCCGTGTGCAGGCTGTCCATGAAGTCGTCGGTGAAAGTTTCGCGGTCGGACGGGTCAGCGAGGAACTTCATCGGTACTTGGCGGAGGTCTGCGCCGGCAAACAACGGGCCATAGATGTGGATTGGGTAACTCGGAGTCGGGACAATTGCGGCGTCACCGCGCTCCAGGAGTACCCACATCAGGTGGCTGAAGCCCTCCTTTGCACCGATGGTGTTGGTGATCTCCAGTTCGGGATCAAGATCCACGTCCCATTTGTGCTTGTAGTACCCGGCGATTGCTTCGCGGAGTTTCGGCAGGCCGCGGCTGAGTGAGTATCGATGGTTTTTGGGATTATGGGCCGCTTCGGCGAGCTTCTCGACGGCGATGTCCGGCGACGGCATGTCGGGGTTACCGAAACCGAGGTCGATGACATCTGCGCCTGCCCGTCGGGCCTCGATCTTCAGTCCATTGATGATGGAAAAGACGTACGGTGGCAAATTCTCGATCCGACGGAACTCCATGCTTGTAACAGTAGCCGCCGCTCGGACGGTGTTGGCAGTGAGGATTTCTTCCGTGATTAGTTCGCCGATTCGACCAGCCCGGGCAAAAGGGCTGCACCAACTGCGCCGGCCAATGGGCCCCATTCGGCGAATTCGATGCGTGGCGACGGCCGCAGATGCGGCTGATATAGCAGTTCTCCGAACCAGCGGGTGATGGGCTCGAGGTACAGTTCGGCACCTTCAGCGAGTCCCCCTCCGAGGACGAACACCTCAGGGTCGAATGCGTTGGTCAGATTCGACAATCCGAGCGCGACCCATCGACCGAAGTCGTCGATTACGGCGAGTGCCTGTTCGTCGCCTTCTCGAGCCGCAGCCTGGACGTGTTCGCCACGAACCGCTTGGGGATCTCCGCCGGCGTGTTCGACCACGGACCGCAGCCTCCGACCGGTCGCTGCTTCACGGGCGAGCATCGCTAGCCCGGAGCCGGACGCGTAGCGCTCCCAACACCCGCGGCGGCCACAGGGGCACCGGGGGCCGTTGGGCTGAACGACCATGTGGCCGTATTCTCCGGCGAAGCCGTTGCGGCCGCGATGCAGGACGCCGTCGGCGACCAGCCCGCCTCCTATGCCGGTTCCGAGTGTAACCAAGATGAGGTCGGAGGCGCCTTGGCCGGCACCGAGTTGCCACTCGGCGACCGTTGCGCAGGTGGCATCGTTGTCAAGCGAGACGGGATGTCCGAGTCGATCCCCCACGAGTTCGGCGACCGCAAAGTCGGCAACGCCGTCGAGGTTCGGTGCGGCGCGGAGTACGCCGTTGCGCGTGACCAGACCCGGTACGCCTATGCCGAGGCTGCCGTCAACCCCTAGTTCTTTGGCTAGGTCGACGAGCGTGTCGACGAGCGGTCCGAGGCTGTTCTCACCTCGGGGTGTTGGTCTTCGCTCTTCGGCAACCACGCTGCCGGCAGCGTCAAGCACGACGCCAAGCGCTTTGGTCCCTCCGACGTCAATGCCGACTCGGACTCCGGGCCCGCTCACGCTTCAGCGCGGACCTTCAGCTCCCGAACCGTGTTCAGGATGCGAACCTCGGCCCGACGTTTAACGAATCCGGGCAACGGAATAACGAGATCGATTGCAAGGTCGTAGCGCACTTCTGTTTTGCCGTCTGGGGTCGGGATGAAGGTGAATGCACCGTCGATGGAACGTTGAATATCGCCTCGGATCATCGACCAGCCGAGTTGACGCGGTTCGTCGTCGTAGCGGTACTGCAGGGTGTAGTGGGTGCTCCGACCTAGTGCTGAGGTACGAAACTCGACTTGGCTGGGGCGCCCTTCGCCGTCGCTTTCATGAATGGTGACGGCCTTGATATCGCGCGCCCACTCGGGGTAGCGCTCGAGGTCGATGGCGATGCCCCACACTTCGTCGGGTGCGGCGTCGATGGTGATGATCTCGGTTGCGGTCTCAGCCATGTCGTTCATTCTTGTCGATGGAGTTGGTCGTTGTCGGACAATCGGTCCTGATAGTGCCCGTGGAATGCCGCCCAGAGCCCGTTCAATCCGAACCCGAGGATCGGGACGAGCACGCCGAGCGCCAGCGAGTTCCCGGGACTTCCGTTGGATGCGTTGGGTCGAGCTATTGCAGTGCCGAGCCCGACGACGCACTGAACGCTGAGCGCCAACCACATTGTGTTACGCACTCTTTTGGGTGCGACACCACCTGTTAGGAGGTACAGCTGTGTCACTGCGACCTGCTCGCCGCGGCTGCGTTGTACTGCGTTCCAGAATGCCCAAAGGAATGCGGCGATCCCTATGAAGAACAGCAGCAGAGCTATGACAGCCGCAATCGTCATCGCGGCACCGTCGAAGATGACGGCCGCAGCTACTGCACTCACGACGAAGACCGACGTTGCGGCGACGTCGAACCGAACGATCTTTTCGCCCGCTCGAGCCTCACCCGCCATTAGGGAACGGGAAGGCAATCGTCATCAAGCTCTACAAACTCGGGCGGATTGTTTTCGTCAAATGTGACGTTGTTTGCACAAGAGAACACTGTGCTATTGCCGGTGTTCTCGGGCTGACGGTCTTTAAGGAGTTGAGTGTTCACGACATAGAAAAATGTTTGGGTACTCCCGTCGGTGTAAAGAGAGTAACCATCCGAATCAATCGTGGAGTTGAGAATCTCTGTTGTTGTTCCCCCAAAGTTCCAGATCGCCCAAGCTGTCGAGTTCGAACCTAAAGCTTTTGCAGTGCTGTTCAGGAGTTGCACATTCGAATTGTCGTTATACATCGCCGAGCTGGAACTGCTGCCTTCAGCAGTGACTTCGGAGTTTGACACAACTAGCTCTGAGGTTTCGTTGACGATCGCTTTGACGGTTGACCCGTTCCCGTTGCTCTTGCTGAGAACGGTCACGAACTCCATTGACGGAGAGTAGCCTGATGAGGTTGGAACTGCCGGAGTTCCCTCGTAGTCCTGATCCGAGTAGACCGCGACGCATTGGTTGTTGCTTTCGGCTTCGATCGTCAGTTGCCTGATCTGGCTGTTCACCTCGCCAAATGAGATCGTCGACCGTTCTTTATCTGTGCTGCCGGGGCATGAGCCTTTAATGGTGGTGATGCCTTGGCCGGAGCCTTCAACGTCAACAAAGTCTTTCATCGCAACGTTTGCTGTTTCGATGTACTCACCGGGCGCGATTTTGATCAAGTACTCGTTTTTGTCTGCTGCGTCTGTGATTGAGTTCAAAGCAGCGGACAGCGAGAAAAAGTCGCCAGTGCCGTCATCGGCAACCCACACCACCCGTGCAGGTGACTCAGCATTTTGGCCGGCGTCTCCTTTGGGTCCCTGCGGTCCCTCAGGTCCTTGCGGTCCTTGTGCGCCGGTGCCGGTGCTGGTTTGGTAAAAGCCGTAAACGTCGACAACAAGGTCGGTTTCGGCTCGGGTGTAAATGCAGATGTCACCGTTAGGGCCAAGCGGGACAGTGAACTCGTTGGCGTTGTTATTCCCGGTTTGATAGTTGAGCGCTGATGCCACCGGCCGATCAACACCTCACGGATACACGGTCAGATAGCCGCGATCGGACGGGTTAACCGCGGCAAGGTTTGCAGTCACCGAGGCAGCATCTTCTGGGATACCGGCACGTTTAGCGACATCAAGTTCGTAAGTGGTGTCAGCTTTCAGACGGCCCACAGCTTGGTCAAACCCATCAAAAGTGGTTTGGCCTTGACGGGTGTCGAGCAGACGGCTGGGGACCAACCCAACAAACACGGTTTCTTTAGTGCTGTTTGTTGAACCTGAGGTGATTTGAGCGGCACCGAACACCACACCAGCGGCTAGCACGAACGTTACGACTAGTGCATACAGGCGATTCATCGCACAAATAATAGCGTCTGGTGTGAATGTTCGAAGGTCAGCGATGTCGCTCTAGTGCGGTTGCATGCCGGGACTGGGCCGTGACGCGCCACCCTGTTGATCCTGTCGCGTATCGTTCCGCTGCCGCCGGCTCTGCTTGAAGTTGCTCTACTAAAGACAGCCCAGACATGCCAGCCAGTCACACCCAGCCCGGAACGCACTTCGGTACCTCAGATTGATGACTGCCGGCCTGCGTACCTCTCTCGCTGCGAACGACGGCGCTCTGCCAGACACCCCGAAATCGGTGAAGCGTGCTGGCTTGCGACAGCAAGCGGTTCCACCACATCACACAATTATTAGACGGTAGCCACGTCCGCTAGCGACAGACCGAATGATCTCGCAATTCGGCGTCGCAGCCGATCGGCTGGCCACCGTCCACGGCGTTTCCACCTGCTTGGCTCAACGTATTGCTGTGCGGCGTCGCTCAGTCGTAGACACTCAGTGTCTCACCGAGACGTTGGGCCAAGACGTCGTACGCGAAATCCGACTCAATCCGCTGTCTTGAGCGTGCCGCCATCGACGCCCGCAGGTCGTCGTTGTTGAGGAGTTGTTCATACGCATCAGCCACCGATTGAACGTTTTCCGGATCGTCAATAACCAAACCGGTACCACCGTGCTCGACCGCTTCGGCGGCACCGCCTGAATCGCCCGCCACCTGAGGGATCCCACACGATGCTGCCTCGATGAACACGATGCCGAAGCCTTCCTGCTCGAGGCCACCCCAACGGTTGCGGCACAACATGGTGAACACATCGGCGCATCCGTACAGCTTTGGAAGATCGTCGTGCGGGACACGTCCGGTAAAACGAACAGGGGCATCGAGTTCATCAGCGAGTTTTCGTAAACGGTCCTCCTCTCGGCCGCTTCCGGCAAGGACCAGCATGAGGTCAGGTCGACGGTGCTTGATCCGCGCAACCGCCCGGATCGCTGTGTCGAATCCCTTTCGCGGCACGAGCCGCGAGATACCGACGATCACTTCGGCATCGCGGGGAATGTCGAAGTGATCGCGCGCTGCATCGCGTTCGGTCTGATTGAGGACTTGAAAGCGCTCAGGGTCAACACCACATGGCACAACCGTTGTGGGCAGCTTCCGGCCGGCCGCGTTCTCGGCCTCGGCCGCCGGATAACCCCCTGCTGCGATGATGTGACGGGCGCGACGTAACGTGTACGCAAGCACCTGCTTCGAAAGCGGCAGGCGTCCCGGCACGGTGACCTCGGCCCCATGGAGGACAAGGTCGTAGGGCAGATTCAACGACGGCCCAACCAGTCCGAGCGGGACCGCAGGATCGAGCACCACGAGGTCTGCTCCGAAATCGTCTGCGAGGTCGTTGATGCGTTTCACCATCCACGGATGCGGCAGCAGCACCGGTTCACGCGTGCGTTCAATGCGATATGGCTCGTTTGCATCGAACGCTGCGGTCCCTTCATAGGGACTTGTGAGGACGGCAAAGCGGTCCGACGGCAGCCGACGCCACCATTCCCAGAGCAAAGATTGGATGCCACCGATCTTCGGTGGATAGTCGTTCGTGACGAGAAGATGCTTCATGTGTCGGCGGCTGCTCGCTCGTCGAGGCGGGCCTGAGCCCACTCAGCGTGTTCGGCCAAAATTGGGTCGCCGTCGGCACGATACCGCTCGACTGTCGATCTAACCGAGCGATCGTGCGGGTCAGCGACATTGCCGATCACGATCAACGCGTTGCGGCGGAGCCATCGCATCTCGCGGCCAGCAATCCACCACCGCCCGTACCGTTCCGCGATGGTGGCATCGTCGAGATCGAGTAACTCCATGACGTCAACGTGGGACTGCACGTCGTGCACCGCCGGGTCAAGCTGCACTGTGTTGCGCCGACCGAGCCGAACCGAGATGGGACACACATCCTGGCAGTCGTCGCAGCCGTAGATGCGGTCATGGATCGCCACACGGAACTCGACAGGAATGGGCCCCGGCTTTTGCAACACCCAACTCAAACAGCGGGCCCCGTCGATGACACCCGGAGCGACGATCGCCGCGGTCGGGCATCCGTCAAGGCATCGCACGCACGTTCCGCAGCCGTCTGACGCCGGCGAGGTGCTGGGCGCGTAGGGCGCCGTCGTGATGATCGAGCCGAGAACGAAAAAGCTACCGCTGCCAGGAACGAGCAGGTTCGCGTTCTTGCCGAACCAACCCAGCCCGGCCCGGTACGCGATGGCGCGATCGACAAGCGAGTTGTCATCGGCGAACACGAGTGCTCGATGCCCCGCTGCCTCGATCTCCGCCGCCACAAGACGCAGCCCCTGCCGTAATTCTGCATAGTGATCAACCCATGCGTAGCGGCCAACACGAGCCGACACACCGACAGTTGGCGGCTTGGGGTCTGTTTCCGACAGATAGGGGCGTGCGGCCACCACCACCGACTGAGCGTCAGCGACCGAACGTCGAGGGTCGGTGGAACGGTCAGGATTGCGGTACGTGAATTGCATCTCGTCGTTCAGTCCGAGCGCCTTGCGTTCATGCAAGATCGCTCGTGCATCCGACAGGATCTCCGCCGACGCGATCCCGAAATGGGTGATGCCATGAGGCGCCGCCAGTTCTTCCATCCGTTCAAGCGTGGGCGCCGCCGGAGCGGCCGTGCTGTTAGTCACAGCCGATCAGCAGGGGTGCACCTGCGGGCCTCGTCGACAGTCGTCGTGGTGCCGATGTCAATAGTGATGTCGAGGTCGTCGGTGCCGTTACTGATCACGCCCGACGCCGACAGTTGGTCGCCGGTGCGTAAAATGATGGCCGGCGCGCTAGTACGCAAAATGTCATCGGGCTCACGTTCGAAAACAATCTCGGCCAGCTCTCCGCCCGCTTGAAGAATTTCGAAGCGGTTGCCTTCCGACGTGAGCCCAGAGATCGTCGTTCCCGCCGGGTACCCAAATTCGACACAAATGTCGAGAATGATCCTCGTGTGCGGCTCCGAGAATTGGCCCGGCTCATTCGTGACGAGACGATCACCACACTGGGTGTCTGTGTCCGTCATCGGATTGACGACCACGTCGGCGCCGACGAACGACGCAATGAAGGCACCGGCGCTGCCGACCTCGGACACCTCGGTCGTTGACGTCAACGCGCCGCTGACCAGTCGTGTTGCAGAGTCCCCTGCTTCGTCGACCACTCGCTCGACAAGCCCGCGAACCCCGTCGCTGTCAAAGAAGAAATAGCTCGACAGTTGCGTTTCGGTATCGACGGGATCAAATGGCAGGTGCACCTCGCAGCGCGATGCAATCTCGTACTCGTCAGACCCGACTCGCACCGCTCCAGGCTTGGGCAGATCACCGATCCGTGGATCGACGGTCGTCGACGCAGCCTCCACCGTTGTTGCCTGCTCAGCTACTGGAACCGGCTCGGTCGCTGCTGCGGGCACCTCAGTGGTCAGCACGGGCGCGTCGGACACTTTCGGCGCCGGGGCTGCAGCATCATCGACGGAACGCCGATCGTTGATGAACACCAAAAGTCCGATGAGTCCGAGCGCGACTGCGAACATGCCAGGGATAAACCACCATGGCGTGTGATCGCCCGGTCGCTCCATTTGCCCGGTCTCGCCTGTCGATTTGCGCGGATAGGCAATCAACGGATCAACTCCAGCCCGACCGGTGGGCAGCGTGTCGTCATCACCGTCGGTCATGGCCGCATCGTAGGAGCCGTCAACGGGCAAGCTGGGGAACGTCGAGCAATTCGAAGGCTTCGAAGGAAACGGAGTACGAATCTTCGTCGAGCAGGCCCGCACCTGCGAACAGGTCGACAACTCGATCGGTGTCGCTCACATAGGTGCGACGCAACGTCGGGACGAAGTCGATTGGGCCAGCGTCGTTCGCCAGCAGATGGTTCACGATGCAGTCCTCGCAGGCAGTCGTGTTCACTGCGACGCAGGTCCGGCAGTCGAGGGTGATGTCGTCGGAAGGGAACATGTACACCATCGTGGGCACAGGGGTACTCCAGAGTTCGCCGACTTGCGTGGGCTGATTCTATTCGACTTCGAGAAATTCACGGAGGCGTTGGCTGCGTTGCGGATGGCGCAGCTTGGCGAGAGTCTTCGCCTCGATCTGGCGGATCCGTTCGCGGGTAACGCCGAATGCCTTACCGACCTCTTCGAGCGTCTTCGCCTGGCCGCCGTCGAGGCCGAAGCGCAGTCGGACAATCTCTTGTTCGCGTTCGGACAGCTCGCTGAGCACCTCGCCGACTGCGACCTCCAACATCGCCTTCGTTGCTGCGTCAGCTGGGTTGTCTGCCGCTTCGTCCTGGATGAAGTCACCAAGATTCGATTCGTCTTCCTCGCCCACAGGTGAATCGAGCGACAGCGGGTCCTGTGAGTAGCGCAGAAGTTCTCGGACGCGTTCCGGTTCGAGCTGTACGCGTTGGGCTAGTTCCTCGATGGTCGGCTCACGCTCGAGTTCTTGATGCATCGTGCGCTTGGCTCGCGTCACGCGATTCATGTGCTCCACCATGTGGACCGGAATTCGAATTGTGCGCGCCTGGTCGGCGATCGACCTGGTGATCGCTTGACGGATCCACCAAGTCGCATAGGTCGAGAACTTGAAACCTTTCGTGTAGTCGAACTTCTCGACTGCCCGCATCAGCCCAAGGTTGCCCTCTTGCACTAGGTCCAGCAGCTGCATGCCGCGTCCGGAATATCGTTTGGCGATGCTGACGACAAGCCGAAGGTTGGCTTGAGTCAGCTCAGACTTTGCTCGCTCACCGCGCTTGACCGCACGTGTGAGCATGCGGTCCTCGGCGCCGTCAAGGGGCGTTCCCTCCTCGTTGGCGGCATCAATTTTTTCTGCAGCGATTTTGCCCTCTTCGATGAGCTGGGCGAGCCGACGTTCGTCGTCGATGGTGAGGAGGTCGACCTGGCCAATCTCACGCAAGTACATCCGGACAGCGTCGGCCGATCCGCCTTCTGCCTTCGGGCTTCGCTTCTTAGTCCTCCGCTGACGACGTCGGCTCAACAACTGCTCGTCGGCATCGTTTTCGACCACGACTTCACGGCGTAGCCCAACCGGCGTTTCATCACGGTCATAATCGTCGTCGGGGTCCAGCTTGTCGTCGATGGCGATGCCTGCCCCAGAAAACGCCAGCTGGACGTCGGTCAGCACCGTCTCGTTCAGCTCGACGTGGCGAAGTACGTGACTCACTTGGTCGGCGTGGACCTCACCGTTTGCTCGACCGCGCTCAACGAGCGCGTCCCATTCCAGTTGATCCACTCCGACCACCGGCACCGCAAGCGCCGCTTGCGCGCCGCCGGTCGACGCGGTCATTTCAGTCGGAGCGCTCTTCTGTTCGTCGATGCAGCCAACCTAGCAATGACGTGGATGCTGCCAGAGCGCGATCGGTGTCGGTCTCGCCGAGTGCCATCAAATCCAGGCGGGCGGCGCGGTCCTCTTCCAACGACATCGGGTCGGTCAACCCCGTGCGATGCCGGAGTTCGCGCCGTATCGCGGCTGCGATCAGCGACTGTGCCTCCACGGTGGCGTCGAGGTCGAGGTCGGCTACCGATGCGCGCTCCAGCACCTCGCGCGCATCGGGCGGAGCCACATCGAGAGCTCCATTGAGGTCACCTTGGTCGGCCAACGCAAGAAAGGCCAGACGGTTGGCGTCGTTGTCGAAGAGCCCCTCGATGAGCCACTCGGCGATCGAGTCCCACTGCTGCACAAGCAGCACGAGTGCTGCAAACTCAGCGTTCTCCATCGGTCCCGAGCGCTGATTCGTCTTCACGTCAATCGACGGACGACGCACACCGCGCTCGGCAAGCTTGACGAGGTCGGCCACCGGAAGGCCGACCTGGGCAGCTACCTCGCCAGCGTAGAGCTTACGAACGTTCGGATTGGGGTGCTCGTTGACGACGGCCATGGCCTCTTCGGCCAGCCGGGCGCGCTGCTCAGGTGAATCGAGGCGCCGCGTTCCCATCGTTCGTTGCAGGCGAAAGCCCAAAAACGGCAGGGGCTCACCGACCGCTTTAGCTAATGCCTCAGGGTTCGATCGTGCGAGGTCGCCGGGATCCTTGCCCGCCGGGAGTCGAGCGACGGAGACCTCGACCTGATGCTTCTGTTCCCACTCGTAGAAGCGCTCGGCAGCACCCTGGCCGGCTGCATCGGCGTCGAACGACAGCACAACGCGGCTCGCATACCGCTTGAGTAGCCGCACGTGCTCTTCGGTCAACGCGGTTCCACATGTTGCGACCGCACGAGGGACACCAGCCTGGTGGAAGCCGATCACGTCGGTGTAGCCCTCACAGACAATGATCTGATCGACCTTGGCGGCATCGGCCTTGGCCCAATTCAGACCGTAAAGGGTTTTGGACTTCGTATAGATCGGCGTCTCGGAACTGTTCTTGTACTTTGCCGGGTCGTCCGAGCCTGGAAGAACCCGCCCACCGAACGCAAGCGCCTCACCCGATTCAGAGAAAATCGGAAACATAACTCGAGCGCGGAACGCGTCCTGCATGCGGTTCCTCCTATTGCGGAATGCGAGACCCACGTCCTGAAGCACATCGGTAGGTTGGCCGAGCTCCCGTGCGAGCAGATCCCAATCGTCAGGGGCCCACCCGAGCTTGAAATGACGCGCTACGTCTCCGTGCAGGTCACGTTGACGTAGGTAGTCCCGGGCGGCCCGCGCATCCGGGTCGCTAAGGAGGCGCTCGTGGTACCACTCGACGGCATCGCCCATCGCCTGCGTCAACTTCTTGCGCTTGGCCCGCTCCTTCGACTGGCCCGTCGTTGTGTAGTTGAGCGAAATCCCTGCCTTGGCGGCGAGGTGCTCCACCGATCCAGGGAAATCAGTGTGTTCAATCTCCTGAACGAACGTGAAGACGTCGCCACCCTTGTCGCAGCCAAAGCATTTGTAACGCCCGGTTTCTTCTCGAACATAGAACGACGGCGACTTCTCGGCGTGGAACGGACACAAACCTGACCAGTTGCGCCCAACACGCTTAAGCGCGACGTACCCGCCGACGAGATCAACGATCGACACCGTGGAACGGATCTTGTCGATGTCATCGTCCGCTATGCCCATGCCGCAAGGCTAGTTGCACCAATTCGGCCTGCCCGCTACGTCGCGACGGCATTTGGAACCCTGACGGCGCTGCACCCGGCGCTCACATGAAGAGCCTGCGTGCACCCGGACCTGACGCTTGCCCAGTACAAGGCACTGCGCACCGGACAACCCAGTTGATCGGAGGCTCGAACACGTAAGCCAGAGCAAATTCCGTTCATGCCGACCTGGCAGGCAACGCAGCCGCTACGCACGGTTCACAAAGCGATACGCCAGCGTTGCATCGGACATCGGTGACACCGGTGACGTCATTGCGTGCATGTTGACGGCCTGCTGGGGCGGCGCACACAGGGGCAGAATCCCCTGAAGTGACTCCACTCGCCCAATAAAACCGGCCTAATTCCTTCAAGTTTTCCTGAGTTGCGGCCGATGGCTTCTTTCAGGAGCACACTGAAGTGACATTGCAACCACCGGAGGGCAAAAGCCTTCACTCTCGCGAAAACGCCGCAGCAGCGGCTCCGACAGCGCGACGTTGGAGGCTGTTTGGGTGTTCATCATGAATGCAACAACGTCAGGTGCACCCCTAGCTCTGTTCTGGGTCGCTTTGACCTTGACCCTGCTCACCGCCGTTCCCGTTACTGCGTTGTGGTATCTGATGCGCCGACATGGGCGGCTCGAACAGCAACTCAAAGACCTCCGTGCCATCCACGGATTCGCAGGGCGAATCGGTCGGTCACTAGATCTCGAAGAAATCGGAGAGATGGCGATCTCCGAAGCTTCTCGAATTCTTCGCGCAGACTTCGCGCTACTCGCCGTCGTTGCTGCGGGCGCAGAGACTCAGGTCTTTACCACAGACGACTCCCCGCAGATCGCGCATGAGATGACATCGGCCGACTGGCTGAGCCTCATCCACGACGCATCGGTAGTAGCCCTGACGGGTGCGGAGCTTGCCGCATCAGGCTTCACTGGTTTCGCTGGCTGCGATCACGCACTTGCTGCACGGGTTAACGATGACATCGGAACTATGGGTGTCGTGATTATGACTCGGCAGAACCCCTCAACGACCGAATTCGAAACCTGCGACGTCGACCGCGCACGAAGCCTGGCAGATCATCTCGCTGAGAGCCTCCGACGGAGCCTGCTGCATCGTCAGATGCAGTACGAAGCCAGGCACGATGCACTCACCGGTCTGCCAAACCGGACGACCTTGCAGCGACATCTCGCTGCCGCAAGCATCGAAAACGTCGACCAGCAAAACCGGTACGTGATGATGATGGACCTCGACCGTTTCAAGGAAGTGAACGACACGCTCGGGCATCATGCTGGTGACGAATTGCTCATCGAGTTCACGCGACGCATCACGAACCAGCTCGGCCCAACCGACTTTTTGGCACGACTCGCTGGTGACGAATTTGCCGTCGTCACCGTTGGACACTCCGAAGACGACGTCATCCAACTCGCCCACGCGTGCGTCGACGCAGCGGCTCAGCCGGTAACACTCAACGGGCTCCAACTCGTCGTTACAGCCAGCATCGGGATTGCCGAAATCTCAGCGAACGCCTCGAACCCAGAGACTGCACTGCGACACGCCGACATTGCCATGTACAACGCCAAGTCACGGCATGCCGGCGTCGAGGTCTTCCGCTCCGAGCTAGACCGACGAACTCCCGCTCGACTCTCGATGCTCGGCGACCTCCGTCGGTCACTTGACGATGGAGAACTCTCTGTGGCGTACCAACCGAGACTAGATCTAGCCACTGGCCTCATCACAGGCGCCGAAGCGTTCGCGCGTTGGAATCACCATGCCCGCGGGTCTGTGCCTCCAAAAGATTTCATCCGGATTGCCGAGGACACCGGCTTGATCAAGCAGTTGACTGACACCGTGCTCGCCCAAGGCATAGTCGAGCTCCGCCACTTTCACAACACCGGCCATCAACTCTCATTGTCGGTCAACTTGTCGACGCACGACCTCCTCGATGCGAACCTCGCCGCGCGGGTTGGCCATTACCTGTCGCAACACGGGGTGAACCCCGGATCGCTCACGCTCGAAATTGCGGAGTCCTCATTGCCCATCGAGGCTTACCGCTCCCGCTCGACGATTCAGGAGCTCCACGAACTCGGTGTGCATCTGGCGATCGACGATTTCGGTACGGGGTACTCGTCGCTCAAAGATCTGCGCCAACTTCCAGTCAGCGAGTTAAAAGTCGACCAGAGCTTCATCGTGAACATGTTGATCGACCAGCAGGATGAAGTCATCGTCCGGTCGACAATTGCCCTCGGGCACAACCTCGGACTTGAAGTGGTGGCTGAAGGTGTCGAGAGCAAGCAAGTTCTCCAGCAACTTCACGACCTCGGGTGCAACGTCGCTCAGGGTTACGCAGTGTCACGGCCACTCGACGCTGAGCGCTTCGCAACGTGGCTCTGTGCTGGCCCTCACCCGAGCCGACGATTTGACCTCACGGAGTCCGGGGACTTGGAATTCACCACTGAACAGCAGTTGACTCCGCTCGCAGCACCCCAGTTTGTGTGAACGCATGGCGTGCGGCTGCGACCGGCGCATCTCACTCACTTGTGTCGTCGAACGCCGACTCGACCAACTTGGCCTCTCGTTCAGCACGACGTGCATCCTTAAGAGAAAAACCGATTGATGCGGTGAGCACAATTGCGATGATGCCCAACGAAAGCCCTGTCGGGATGTGATACCACTCGGCGATAATCATTTTGACGCCGACGAATGCGAGGATGATCGCCAGCCCCTCCTGAAGATACGTGAACCGTGAATGCATGTCGGCTAGCAGGAAGTACAACGCCCGAAGCCCAAGTATTGCGAACGCATTCGAGGCAAAAACGATGAACTGCTCATTCGAGACGGCCAGCACTGCGGGCACGGAGTCGACGGCGAATACGACGTCGGTCGCCTCGACCAGCATCAGCACCGCAAACAGCGGGGTAGCCAGCCGTTTGCCATTCTTCTTGGTGAACAGCCTCTGCCCGTCGTACTCATCGGTCGAGGGGACGAAGCGGTTGACGAACTTCAAGAACTTGGAGTTGCCCGGATCCACATGATCGTTGTCGGTGAAGATGAGCTTGCCGGCCGTGTACAGCAGGAACGCCCCGAAGACGTAGAGAATCCAGTCGAACCGTTCGATCAGCGCAACACCGGCGAAGATGAAAACAGCACGGAGCGCCAACGCCCCAAAGATGCCCCAAAACAGAACCCGGTGTTGATATCGCTGCGGTACAGCGAAGTACCCCATGATCAAAGCCCAGACAAAAACGTTGTCGACGCTCAGACTCTTTTCGATGAGATACCCGGAGATGTATTCGCCGCCGGCCTGCGACCCGAACCACCACCAAACAACACCCGTAAACGCAACGCCAACGGTGATCCAGACAGCCGACTCGATCGCAGCCTCCTTAGTCGACACCTCGTGCGCTTCTTTGTGAACGACAAGTAGGTCGACTAGGAGCATTAAGACGATCAGGCCGAGGAGAACAGCCCACTGCCATCCAGCAACGTCGATGTCTGCAAAGTTCGACTTGCGCCCGCTCTCAGCCAGCATTCCGGACATGAAAGACATCACTCCTCCATCATGCCCGAAAATAGCGAGGTCAATCAGGCGTTATTGAGGATCGCCTGAGCGGCACTCAGGCGAGCGATCGGCACCCGAAACGGGCTGCATGACACGTAGTCAAGACCGGCACGGTAGAAGAGGTCGATCGACTCTGGGTCGCCGCCATGCTCACCGCAAACACCGAGCTTCAAGCCTGGCTTCGTCGCCCGACCCCGCTCAGCACCGATGCGCACGAGGTCTCCAACGCCGTCTTGATCGATGGTGTCAAACGGATTCCGCTTAAGCAGTCCCTGCTCGAGGTAGGCCGGCATCATCCGGCTCTCGACGTCGTCTCGGCTAAATCCGAAAGTCAGCTGAGTCAGGTCGTTCGTACCAAAGCTGAAAAAGTCCGACACTTCAGCCAGTTCGTCGGCACGAATCGCCGCTCGCGGGGTCTCGACCATCGTTCCAATTGTAATGACCGGCTTCTTCTTCATCCCGGCAAGCGCCGCGTCGATTTCTTCTTGGACCCAGCTGCGTGCGAGGGCGAGCTCTTCGCGAGTGACCGTAAGCGGGATCATGATCTCGACAATCGGCTTCTTGCCGTCGTCGCGAAGCTTCGCTGCGGCAGCGAGCAGCGCCCGCACCTGCATTGCGTAGAGGCCTGGCTTGATCACACCAAGGCGAACGCCACGGGTACCGATCATGGGATTGTGCTCTGCCCAGGCCTCCGCAGCTTCAAGCATGCTCTCGTCTTTCCTGGTGAGCCTGCCCTTCTCGGCCTGCTTTACCCTCAACTCCTCAACGGAGGGAAGGAACTCGTGGAGGGGCGGATCGAGCAGACGAATCGTCACGGGCAGACCATCCATTGCGTCGAGGACTTCGGTGAAGTCAGCCTCTTGGGCCTGACGCAGCTTTTCGAGCGACGCTGCTTCCTGCTTCGCAGTCGACGCAAGGATCATTTCGCGAACAATCGGGAGCCGGTCCGGAGCAAGGAACATGTGCTCGGTCCGGCAGAGACCGATGCCCTCGGCGCCGAGTTCGCGAGCATTCGTCGCATCCTCACCGGTGTCGGCGTTGGCCCGCACGGCGAGCTTTCCCTTGCGGATCCGGTCGGCCCACTTCAACAGAACATCAAACTCAGCCGGCGGCTTAGCGTCTTCCATAGCCATCGCTCCAAGCACAACAGTGCCAGTGGTGCCGTCGAGTGAGATTTCGTCGCCCTCCTCGACGACCACGTCGCCGACGATGAACTGTTTGCCGTGGATCTTGATCTCCTCGGCGCCCACGACCGCAGGCGTACCCCAGCCACGCGCCACGACAGCTGCGTGACTGACGAGACCACCGCGAGCGGTCAAGATGCCCTGGGCAACCATCATGCCGTGCACATCCTCGGGACTCGTCTCGCTCCGAACAAGCACGACGGGTTCGCCGCGCTCATCGGCATCGACTGCGTCGTCAGCGGTGAAGTACACCTTGCCCACTGCGGCACCTGGCGAAGCGCCGAGCCCATTGGCCAGCGTCTTGCCGGCTTTGGCGAATTGGGGGTGGAGCACGGAGTCGAGGTGCTCCTCGGTTACACGCAGGACCGCCTCATCCCTACTGATCTGCCACCGGCCTCCCATGCCGTCCTTCGTGCCTTTCGTCATTTCAACGGCCATTTTCAGTGCGGCGGCACCGGTGCGCTTACCGACCCGAGTCTGCAGCATCCAGAGCTTCCCCTGCTCGATGGTGAACTCGGTGTCGCACATGTCGGTGTAATGCGCTTCGAGACGAATGAAGATGTCAAGCAGATCCCTGTAAATCTCGGGGAAAGCACGTTTCATCTCGTCGAGAGTCTCGGTGTTGCGGATTCCCGCTACCACGTCTTCGCCCTGCGCATTGATGAGGAAGTCGCCGTACGGTTTGTTCTCTCCGGTCGCAGCGTTTCGCGTGAATCCGACGCCCGTGGCCGAACTGTCGTCGCGGTTGCCGAAAACCATGGCCTGGACGTTGACCGCCGTACCGAGGTCGTGGCTGATCTTCTCGCGGACGCGGTAAGCGATCGCTCGGGCACCATCCCAGGACGCAAAGACGGCCTCAACAGCGCCACGCAACTGCAAACTCGGCCGCTGCGGAAATTCCTCACCTGTCGCCTTCTTGACGGCCTTGAGATAGGTCGCGCACAAGCCCTTCAACACACCGACGTCGAGATCCGCGTCGTTTGTCGTTCCAAGCTTGACCTTGGCTGCTTCCAGCGGTGTTTCAAACAGTTCGCCGTCGACACCGAGCACGATGCGGCCGTACATCGCGATGAAACGACGATACGAGTCATACGCGAAGCGATCGTTGTTCGTGACCGCCGCGAGGCCCTCGACGCTCTCGTTGTTGAGGCCGAGGTTTAGGACGGTGTCCATCATCCCCGGCATCGAAAATTTGGCGCCAGAGCGCACCGACACCAGCAACGGATCATGCGGATCACCGAGCTTGCGACCCATCTCCATTTCGAGCTTGAAGACCTGAGCCGCAATCTCGTCATCGAGTCCGTCGGGCCAACCAGTGTCCATATAGTCGCGACAGGCATCGGTCGAGATCGTGAAGCCTGGGGGGACAGGAAGCCTAAGAACCGAGGTCATCTCCGCAAGATTGGCTCCCTTTCCGCCGAGCAGGTCCTTGTACTCCATTGGAGGACGGCGGTGCTTGTGGTCGAAGCTAAATACGTAAGACATACCGCAGGGCAGCATAGAGCCCCTGTCAATGCCCGTGACTTGAATGCGGACGGCTTCTCGACCCTCCTAGCCTGGCGGGATGTTCCGATTGCTTGGCTTCGACGTGAGGGTCCAGTCGGGTTTCGTTATGTTCATGGCGCTGATCGTGTTCCTGTATCGGAGCCCGTTTGGTTTTTGGCTCGCAGGATCGCTAGCCGTGCTCACCCTGATCCACGAACTCGGACACGCGGTCGCTGCTCGACGGACCGGCGCACACGCGGAGATTTCACTCGGGTTTCTGGCCGGCTACGCGTCGTACACGCCGACCCGCGAACTCACCCGGGCGGAACAGGCGTGGATCTCATTTGCTGGCCCTTTCGTCCACATCGGGACCAGCGTTGCAGTGCTAATTGCAATGGGCGTAAACCCCATCGAGCCGTCATCGTCACCGAGTTCACCTGCTGCGGCGGCGATCTGGTGGGCTGGGCCGGCGATCGGCGCGATGAACCTCATCCCTGTGCTTCCCCTCGACGGCGGCAACATCGTCATGTACGGACTCGATCGACTCGTTCCGGGACGAGCCAGGCGATACATGCTTTACTTTTCGATCGCTGCGACCCTCACCGGTGCCGTGGTGATGGTTGGAACCGGGTATCGCGGCTTCGTTCTGTTCATTGGGTTCCTGCTCGTCACCCAGCTGCAGATGCTTAACGCAGGAAAACCCCAGACAACACCGCGCTCGGTCTGGGACGACGCAGTCACTGCGCTCAAGGCCGACAAGCAAGCGAGGGCCCGCCGTATGCTGTTGGCAGCGCTGAGCCATCCGCAACCGGCAGCGGGCGTTCCCGACCTCACGCTCACCGCAACCGAAGCAGCGGCTCTCATTGACTTACTCCCCAATCCGCTCCCCTACGGCGACCCCGGCAACGAGTACGTACTTGCTCACCTGCTGCTGACCACGAGGCGTTACGACGACGCCGCGCACTACGCCGCCGGATCATTCGATCGCACCCCGAATACGCTGAGCGCAGCGATCGTTGCGCGGGCGGCAGCTGCTCTCGGTGATCAGGCCACCGCAATCGGCTGGCTGCAGACAGGCGCTGACGTCGGCACCTCGGCGGCTGGACTCGCCACGACGATCGACCGAGCACCCGAACTCTCCAACGTCCGATCGCACCCTTCAGTGGTTGCAATCCGCCGGTCCCTGACACCTGTTACCTGACCGCTCCAGACTTGAAACTTTCCCAACGACCTCGCAGCGCACGCTGGTCGATACCCGACACCTCGTCATATCCAGCATCGTGATTGCCGGAATGTCAGTGAACCCGGATTACAGCGAATGGCGTCGGCCGGACGATTTTTGATCAAAAGTCAGGCGAAGTGAGCTGGGGTGCGGCCGAGGTCGACACCACGCTTGATGTATGCAAGAGCAACGCCATCATCGTCGGCGACGCTGGTCACCGTTCCGACGTTGCTGCCGTCGGCGCCGTGTAGAGAATCACCGACCGCTGCACAGTCGTTGACCTCGATCACGCGCAACGAGCGGGGGGCATCGGCGCCGCGCGAGTCCATCCGCTCGACTAACTCCTGACCGGGGTAGCACCCCTTCTCAAAGTTCACCGTGAGCACGACCACACCCGTCGTGGCCGGAATCGTCGACCCGGGCTCGATCTCCGAGCCCATGCGAGGCCAGCCGGCACCGATCCGGCGACGTTCGTGTTCGGCAGACGGCGCCTCAGCGACGGCCTCAGCGAGGCTCGTCTCGGCCTCGACGCGGATCTTGAATCGGTTGATCCGAGCCAGCAGTGCCGCACCGAAACCGGCATCGGTGTCGAGCACGAACTCGTCGTCGGATGTCCGCCGGAGCCGGGCCAACGCGTCGATTTTTCCGGTTGGATCGAGCACTAGCGTCCACCGCGCAGTTCCAACCGCGAGATCGCGAACCTCCTGCGCGATCTGCGACTGAAGGTAGGTCTGGGCGTCGGCGCCTGACACGGTGATCACATCGCGAGCGCGGTCGTCGATGAAGGCGGCGGTCTCGGTCACGGCGTTGTCGGTGTTCACACCGCCAGTCTGCCGTGGCACACTGCGAACGACATGAACGACGACGATGCCATTTCCCCCGACTCGATCAACGGTCCCGACGACAACCGTCAACCGCTCGATCAGCTCACCGATCGAGCGGTTGACGGTCTGCTCGGGCTGCTTCGACGCGCCAATGCGCTCGCCGGGGGCGTTCTGATTTTTGTGTTCGTCACCAGTGCCGGAAGCTTCTTGCTCGGCCTCGCTGCGCTCGACGATGGAGCCCGTTCCGCATGGCTACTGCTCGGTACGATCGGCATCGCTGCCGGAATCGGTTCGGCACTGCTCGCAATATGGCGCCTCTTGAAGGTTCGCCGGAAAAGCGACAAGCTCACCGGTGAACTACGACGATTCATCGGGGCTGACGGCGACGCCGAGAGAACCGTTATCGATGCCGTCGAGGCCACCGAGGTGTCCGCCGATGAAAGCATCGTTGCCGTCTCACGCCAGTTCTCTTCGATGCGCGACGGTGTCGACCAGCAAGAATTGAACCTACCCGAACTGTCCATGGCACTTCGTTCCCTGACAACGTTCCCAGGGTTAATGGCACTGGCAGTCGTCACCGGATTCGCCTTTGCGCTGGTGTCACCGATTTTTGTGTTGGTGTTGCTGTTTTAGGCAGGCGTTCCGGAGTCTCGCCTGGCTGCGGTCATCCGCCGGGCCGCTGGAATCGCGGCCAGCAGAGCCGCCGCCTTGTTCCGACACTCAAGGTCCTCGTCGTCGGGTTCGGAATCAGCGACGATCCCAGCGCCCGCCTGGAGACTTGCGGTCATGCCGTCACCGGTGATGAACATCGTCCGGATCGCAATCGCCGTGTCGAGATTGCCCGACCAGTCGACGTAGCCGACGACACCCGCGTATGGTCCGCGCTTGACCGGCTCCAGCGAGTCAATTATTTCCATAGCGCGAACCTTGGGTGCTCCACTGACCGTTCCTGCCGGGAGGGTGGCCCGGAGAACATCGATTGGTCCCAGGCCGTCGACCAGATCACCCGACACCTGAGACGTTAGATGCATCACGTGGCTGTACCGCTCAAGGGTCATCAGTTCGTCAACGGTAACCGTGCCGAATTTTGCGACGCGGCCGACATCATTGCGTGCCAGATCAACGAGCATCACGTGTTCGGCCCGTTCCTTCGGATGTTCGATGAGTTCCGCCGCCATGCGCCGATCGTGTTCGTCGGTTCGTCCGCGCCGTCGAGTACCTGCGATCGGGCGGGAGATGACCTTACGGTCGAGCAACTGCACCATCGGTTCGGGCGACGAGCCAACAATCGTCAACTCTGGATGCCTGACGAAGTACATGTACGGCGAAGGATTTACTTGGCGCAGCACGCGGTAAACGTCGAACGGGTCTGCGTCCAGTTCAAGGTCGTAGCGCTGGGCGAGCACAATCTGAAAAACGTCGCCGGCGACCACATGATCCTTTGCGACGTTTACTGCACGTTGATATGCGCCGTCACCCATCGTGGATCCGAGCGTCGGCAGGTTGTCGTCGGAGGTGGGCGGTTCGACCGGGGTGTACGCGAGGGGCTGCGCAAGGTCGCTGACAGCCCGCTCGACTCGACTGACAGCTGCGTCGTAGGCACCATCGAGATCGGCGGCATCCATCCCGAGGGTGCGCACGCTCTCGATCAGGTACACACGCTGGCGCCAATGGTCGAACGCAGCGAGGGAACCGATCACCGACATCACAGCGTCGGGGTAGTCCCGGTCGTCGACTGGTGTGTCAGGGAGGTGCTCAACTTCACGGATCACGTCGTAGCCAAGAAAGCCCATCATGCCGCCGTGGAGAGGTGGCAGGTCGTCAAAGACCGGGCTGGTGTACTGCCCCAGCAGGGCCTCCATCGCTGCGAGGATCCCCTGATCGGTCGGGATCCCTTCCGGAAGCGGACCATCGAGTTCGACGTGATTGCCCCGGAGCACCAGGGTGGCCGATGGATTGCGACCGACGAAGGAAAACCGTGCCCACCGCTCGGCGCCCTCGACCGATTCGAGCAGGAAACCGGGTCCGTCGCCGACCAACTTGCTGTAGGCCGCAACTGGGGTCTCGAGGTCAGCCAGTAGCTCCGTCCAGACCGGAACCACGTTGTGCTCTGCGGCGTGTTGGTGGAACTCCTCACGGGAGGGGCGAAATCTCATCCGAACGGCTGAAAGAAGCAGCTACGCGCGCCTGTGTGGCAGGCACCCGCACCTTTCTGTTCGACTTTGAACAGCAGCGCGTCGGCATCGCAGTCAAAATACGCCTCGCGGACAAACTGACAATCACCGCTCGTGTCGCCCTTTCGCCACAGCTCCTGACGACTGCGTGACCAGTAGACCATTCGACCCTCCTTGAGCGTCATCTTCAGCGACTCGGCGTTCATCCATGCAAGCATCAAAATCTCACCGTCCTCAACGTCTTGCGCTATGGCGGTAATCAGACCGTCGCCGTTGTATTTGAGTCCGGCTAACTGCTCGCTGGTCGCTTCGATTGTGATCCCCTCAGTCATCCGGTCATCCTACGAACCGTCGTCCCGACCGCGCTCACGCTTTATGTTGCGCTTTCTTCGGCGCTAACTGCCGAAGTGCCACACGGCAGTTCGGCGAGGTCAGAGATACAGGCCGGTGGACGCTTCGATACGCTCCGCTGCCACCGCATGAAGTTCGCGCTCGCGCAGCATGATGTAATCGTCGCCTTGGACCTCAACCTCGTAGCGGTCGTCGGGACTGAACAGGACCTTGTCACCGACTTCGCACGAGCGCACGTTTTGACCCTGGGCCACCACGGTGGCCCACACCAGACGTTTCGCCATCTCGGCAGTCGCCGGGATCAGAATTCCGCCGGATGATTTGCGTTCTCCATCGTCCGAGGTGCTCACCAGCACGCGATCGTTGAGCATCTTGATCGGGAGCTTGTCGTCGAGATCTGACATTGCTGCGCAGGGTACCGTCGGTTGCCATGAGCGCTCGCGACGAAAGTGTGCTGCGGTTCGCTGCCGCCGATGGTGTTTCGATCGTCGGCGATCTCACTGTTCCGACCGAATGCCACGCCGCAGCGATCGTATGCCACCCGCATCCACAGTACGGCGGTACTCGCTTCGATCCCGTTGTCGACGCCCTGTATCGGAAACTGCCGACTGTTGGTGTCGCTGCACTCAGATTCGACTTCCGCGCCGACTTCGACGACGGCGCCGGAGAACGGCTTGATGCGCTGGCTGCGCTTGCGGAGATCGAACGGCTGGTGCCAGGCGTTCCCCGGATCGCTTGCGGCTATTCATTTGGCGCTTTGATGGTGCTTGCGCTCGATTGCGCTGATCTGGCCGCCAAAGTTCTGATCGCGCCGCCGCTCGGGCACATCAACATCGAGCCGCAAGTTGCCGTTCCGATGCTCGTCCTCACGCCGACTTTCGATCAGTTTGCACCACCTAATGTGGTGCGACCGATCGTCGAATCCTGGAGCGATGCAGAATTCGCAGTAATCGACGTGTCCGACCACTTCTTCGCCGGCCGATCCGGTGCCGTTGCGACGAGAGTGACAGCGTGGCTCAGCGACCGATGGCCGCCTCGATCTCCTCTTTAACCTCGGCCGTAATGCGCGGGATCACATCGACGGTCTCAAAATTCTGAACCACCTGGGAGACCTTGGATGCTCCGGTGATCACCGACGAGACCATCTCGTGCTTAGTCGCCCAAGCAAGAGCCAATTGTGCCATCGAACAGTCGAGTCGCTCGGCGATCGGTCGGAGCCTTTCGACGCGTGCGATCGCATCGCGATCGGATAGCCGGTCCTGAAGCCACTCGTAACCGGAAAGCGCTCCTCGCGAATCTTCGGGGATCCCGTCCTTGTACTTGCCGGTCAGCAGGCCAGAAGCGAGTGGGCTCCAGATGGTGTTGCCGTAGCCATAATCGACGGTTAGGCGACCGTACTCGCGCTCAACCCTCTTGCGCTCAAGCAAGTTGTACTGGCTCTGTTCGGTGATTGGCGCATGGAGGTTGCGACGGTCAGCAATCTCGATCGCCGCCCGGATCTCATCGGCCGACCATTCGCTGGTCCCCCAGTAGAGCGCCTTGCCTGCGTCGATGATGTCGCTCATCGCCCGCACCGTCTCTTCGATCGGTGTGTTCGGATCCGAACGGTGGCAGTACAACACGTCGACGAAGTCATGCTGAAACCGCTCGAGCGACCCGTCGATCGCATGCATTAGATATTTGCGGTTAAGGGTGTTGCGCATGTTGGGAACCTCACCGTGGATTCCCCAGTAGATCTTCGTGGTCAGCACGTATGACCAGCGAGGCCAGCTGAGCTCGCGCAGCGCGTGCCCCATGATCTCTTCGCTCTTCCCGCCGGCGTACGCCTCAGCATTGTCAAAGAAGTTGCAGCCGGCATCTCCAGCGGCGGCGATGCACTCGATTGCAGCGTTGTTGTCGATTTGGGTGTCGAACGTTACCCAGCTGCCAAAACTCAGCACGCTGACCCGCAGGCCGCTGTTGCCGAGGCGGCGGTATTCCATGTTCGCATTGACGGTTGGTTGAGCCATGGCGTCGACGGTAGCCAACCCGGGGCGGCGTGGGACCGTCGGGATCAGGCCGTCGGGATCGCGCCCGCCGCCCGGTCGGCGGCGATCTCGTCGGCCATTGCGGAGATCACGTCGCCACGGAGCTTCTGAACGGTTCCGCTGTAGGCGCCGGGATGAAGCGCCGCGAAATCGGCGGCACACGCCACAGCGGTGTCGAGCACGTCCTCTGCAGCGACTACTTCATCCAGGTAACCGACATCAACGGCGGAAGCTGCGTCGGTGATCCGTGCCGTAGCGACCGAGCGCTGCAGATGGCGGTTGCTCAGTCGAGCAACGGCGATTGTAAAGGCCCAGTCGGGTAGCACCATGCCAATGGCAACCTCGTTCAGGCCGATTTTGCAGTCGATGTCAGCACCGACGCGCACATCACAGCCGAGCAGAACGAGCGCACCAGCGGCCAGGGCGTGCCCGGTGCATGCCGCCACGACAGGTACGCTCGATCCGTAGAGACGTCGGACGAGTTCACCGCCGTCCGACACTAGTTTTGACATCGTCGCCACATCACCTGACCGCATGACCGTGAGGTCAAATCCGGCACTGAATTTGCCTTCGCGACCGTGGATCACCAGTGCACTGATCGTGTCGTCGGACTCGGCTTCGTCGATCGCTGCCAGAACACCTGCGATGATTTCACTCGACAGGGCGTTGGCCTTGCCGTCATCAATGTGGCATACGAGCACACCGTTGTCGCGTCGCTCTGTCAAAACCGATTCATTCATCATTTCTCGTACCGTAAACCACACAGCCCACACCACCCGAAAGCGCGCGCCGCATCTTTGGCCTCCCCTCGGCGTCAGGCAGGGCGAACTGCGATTCCAGCGTCGGCCATCACTGTCTTCGCTTCGGCAACGGTGAACTCGCCGAAATGGAAGATTGACGCCGCCAGGACGGCATCGGCACCTCCACGCTGCACTCCATCTGCCAGATGGTTGAGGGTGCCGACGCCGCCGCTTGCAATAACCGGCACGTTGACCGCGTTAGCAATTGTTTGGGTCAGTTCGATGTCGAAGCCTTCTCGCGTCCCATCGCGGTCCATCGACGTCAGCAGCAACTCCCCCGCCCCCGACTCCACCGCTCGCGTAACCCACTCGACTATGTCGATGCCGGTCGGCGTGCGACCACCGTGCAGGTACACCTCCCACCCGTCTTCGAGGTTGTCGGTCCGCCGCTTGGCATCGACGGCGCAAACCACACACTGATTGCCGAACACTGCGGAGATCTCTGAGATTAACTGCGGTCGCTCGACCGCGGCGGTGTTGACGCTGACCTTGTCGGCACCCGCTTGCAACATGGTACGGGCATCCTCGAGCGTCCGGATTCCACCGCCCACCGTGAACGGGATGTACACCTGCTCGGCAACGGATCGGACCATTTCGACGGTGGTCTGACGGTTGTCACTCGACGCTGTGATATCGAGGAAGACGAGCTCGTCCGCGCCCTCCAGGTCGTACCGTGCGGCCAACTCGACAGGGTCGCCCGCATCGCGCAGGTCGACGAAGTTGGTGCCCTTTACGACGCGACCCGCAGTCACGTCGAGACACGGAATTACGCGAGCCGTCTTCATGACAACATGCCCAACGCTTCAGCGACAGTGAACCGGCCTTCGTAAAGCGCCTTGCCGGTGATAACGCCCCCAAGACCATCAATCACAGCAAGTTGTTCGATGTCGGCAAGATCTGCAACTCCCCCGCTGGCGATGACCGGTGCGCCTGCAAGCTCAGCCGAACGCGTCAGCCCCTCGACATCAGGACCTTCAAGCATGCCATCACGACCGATGTCGGTGATCACGAAGACCGCCGCCGTCGGAAACAGTCCGTAGGCGTCATCAAGCTGAAGTCCGCTGACCTGCGTCCACCCGTGCACCGACACCTCACCGTTGCGGTGATCAAGGCCGACTGCGACAGGGACGACCACGGACGCCGCAACAACGAGGGCAGGGTCGGCGACCGCCGCCGAACCCATAACAACGCGAGCCACTCCGGCATCGGCAAGCTGCCGGGCGTCATCAAGCGAACGGACCCCGCCCCCGGTCTGGACCTTCGCGGTCGAGCGGACTGCCTGGGCCACAGATTGGATGATCGGTCGGTTAACGGGGTCGCCGGACTTTGCAGCGTCCAGGTCGACGATGTGGATCCACGTGGCACCCGCCTCAGTAAAACCCCGTGCAACAGCAACCGGATCGTCACCGTAGACGGTCTCATCGGCGTAGTCACCCTGACGCAACCGGACCACGTGGCCACCTCGGAGGTCGATCGCCGGATACAGCTCAATCATCGAGACTCTCTTGCTCCGGTGCAGTTCTGGACGAAATTGGCGAGGATTGCGAGCCCCGGCCGACTCGACTTCTCAGGGTGGAATTGAGCGGCGAACACGTTGTCAAGACGGAAGGCGGCGTTCAGCGTGGTGCCGTACTCAATAGTCGCGGCAACCACCGAAGGATCGTTGGGAACACCGTGGAGCGAGTGAACAAAATAGAGCCACGCGTCGTCCCCGAGACCCTTCAACATCGGGTCCTCAGGCATCATGATGTCAAGACGATTCCACTGCATCTGCGGGATCTTCGGCCCGGGTGGGATCCACGTGACTATGCCAGGGATGACGTCGAGCCCGGCCACGGCCGGGTTCTCGTGCGAAGCGGTAAACAGCATCTGCATCCCAACGCAGATTCCGAGGAACGGGCGACCCGATGCAACCGCATCGCACGCCGGTTCCTCAAGACCTGCCGACCTGAGCGCGTCCATGCATGCGCCGAACGCGCCGACACCCGGAAGGACCACACCTGCCGCATCGGCTATCAGTCCCGTGTCACGCGTCAGCCGCGCGTCTGCGCCGCCCTTCTCGAGTGCCTTCTGTGCGGAGTGCAGATTTCCTATCCCGTAGTCGAGAACAGCAATCAAAGGGGCGCGCTCATCCGTCACAGAACGCCTTTCGTTGATGGCACACCTGCGGCATCCTCGATACGAACGGCGTCACGTAATGCGCGCGCCAGCCCCTTGAAGGTCGCTTCGACGATGTGGTGCGTATTCCTGCCACGTACCAACTCGACATGCAGCGTGATACTTGCCGCCGTGGCGAACGACGTGACGGCGTGTTCGGCGAGCTGCGGATCGAACGCCGGGCTGCCGAGTGGTAGCGATTCTGGGATTTCCACGTGCCATTCGACGTGCGGGCGGCCGGACAGATCGAGAGCGATGTCGATCAGCGCCTCGTCAAGCGGATATCTCCCACTCGCAAAGCGTCGCACTCCCGCCTTGTCGCCCAGCGCATCCGCGAACACCTCGCCGAGAGTGATCGCGACGTCCTCGACCGTGTGGTGGGTGTCGATGTCGATGTCACCCTCAGCTTTTACGACCAGATCAAATCCCCCGTGGCGGCCGATCTGGTCGAGCATATGGTCGTAGAACGGGATGCCCGTGGAGATGTCAGTGACGCCATTCCCATCAAGATCAATTGAGACCTCAATCAAGGTCTCACTAGTGGAGCGGGTACGCGAAGCGGTGCGGGCCATGATCAGACTTTCACTGTGTCGGTCGAGCCGGCAGGCCCGCTATGGAGGAGGGTCTCAGCAAGTGCGATGAGGAATCGATCGTTCTCGTCGGGCGTTCCAACAGTCACCCGCAAACAATTGTTAAGGCGGGGCCAGCTCGAGCAATCACGGATAAGCACGCTGCGATCAACCAAGCCACGCCAGACAGACTTCCCGTCGGTCACATTCGGGCGGAACAAAATGAAATTAGCACCAGACTCAAACACGTCGACCGGAAGCACTCCCAGTGCGTTCGACATCCGTTCACGCTCCGAGACCAGCAGCGCCACGCGTTCATTCATGTCGTCGGCGTACCGCAGCGCCACTCGGCCGGCGAGCTGCTTCGCCACATCGAGATGGTACGGAAGCACGACCTTGTCGAGTTCGGCCACTAGCCATGCTGGACCAACGAGGTAGCCGAGCCGGGCGCCCGCCATAGACCAGGTCTTCGAAAAGGTGCGAGTGACGACGAGCGGCACGGACTCTTCGACCATATCGAGCGCAGACCAGTCTGCGAATTGGGCATATGCCTCGTCAACAACCACAAGGCCCGAGGCCGACGCAAGCAATTGCTCCACTCGCTCACGCGGCTCGACTAGCCCAGTTGGATTGTTTGGTGACGTCAGAAACACAACGTGCGGCTGAGCCCGTTCGAGCACCCGGTCGACCTCCGCCGGATTGAGCGTGAAGTCCTCACCACGCTCACCTTCGACCACTGCGGCGCCGGTAACGCGCGCGATCTGAGCATGCAACTGGTATGTCGGCTCGAACGTAACGACGGTTCGCCCTGGGCCGGCGTACGCAAGGAGGACAGTTTGAAGGACCTCGTTCGAGCCGTTCGCCACAAACACCTGCTCCGCATCACACCCGTGCAATGAGGCGATATCGGAGCGAAGAGCCGAAGCCGACCGGTCGGGGTATCGATTCCAGTCCACGCAACTCATTTCGGAAGCGAGTGCGTCACGAAACCCCTCGGGTGGCGAGAAGGGCGACTCATTCGTGTTCAACCGAACATCGACCTCAACCTGGGGAGAATGGTATCCCTTCAGTGCGCGTAGGTCATCACGAACCGGAATCACGAGAACTAATGCTACCGATGGTGTCACCGACCGTCGTGAGCGGTTTGACGGTACGGTCGATTCCATGGCCGGATCGACGGAGTCAACCGCTCACGAATTGGCGACGATCGCCGACAACATCGGGCAGTACCGCTCCCGCGTCGCCGCTCTCGCCGAGGCCCACCTCGGCACCGACCGCGACGATTTCGTCAGCGCAATCCACGAAGCCGAACGTCAAATCAGAATCGCGGAGCGCGGGTTGCTGCGCGCCATTAAGACGGCAAGCTGAGCAATAACGCCAAGAGAATTCGGCGACGGCCTCCCCGAAGAGAGGCCGTCGCACGGCACGGCGCCAGGAGGCGGATCCCGACAGCCGCGCAATCCAGGTTGGCGGGAACCTGGAGATGGCGACGCTACCGCTACGAACGAGTCACTGCAAGACCGGGCGCCCGCTCCACGCAGCGATACGGTGCGGTTGTGAGGTGCCTCGAGATCAAGCGCGACATGCACGACAACGACATCGCCGAAGTCACGTCGCTGCTCGATGCTGCAGCCCGAGCCGACGGTCGTCGGCCGCTTTCGGACCACCTCTATCTAGACCTCGTAAGCGGTGGCGATGACGGCTTCGCAGGGCTGGTCGCATGGGAGCCGGGCCACGAGCATCCCGTCGCCTACGCCCAGGTTTCGACCGGCAACAACTCTCACGTATTCGAACTCGTGATTCACCCCCACCACCGTTACGAGATGGCAACGATCGGGCCCGAACTTATGGATGCCGCGCTCGACGTGGTGCGTTCCGAAGGCGGCGGTCTTGTGAACTGGTGGGTGTACGAACCAACGTCCGCGCACCGAGCGCTGGCCAACGATGCAGGGATGACGCAGAATCGAACGCTCTATCAGATGCGGCGAGGGCTGCCGACCGAGCGCCACGCAACCATCGAGACGCGAGCGTTTATCCCTGGCGCCGACGACGAGGTGTGGTTGTCGGTAAACAATCGTGCGTTCGCCGACCACGCCGAACAGGGCGGCTGGACTCTCGAGACCTTCCGCACACGCCAGCAAGAGGCGTGGTTCGATCCGAAGGGCTTCCGGATACTCGAACTCGACGGAAGCGTCGCCGGATTCTGCTGGACGAAAGTGCACCACGACGGCCATGAGTTAGCCGACCCAAATCATCAAGGAGACCTCGGAGAGATCTACGTAATCGCAGTCGACCCCGACTTCCATGGGCATGGACTCGGCTCCGAGATGACACTGGCTGGACTCGACCACCTGACATCAAGTGGCATCGCAACCGCACTGCTCTACGTCGACGCCGCTAACGAAGGAGCCGTTGCGATGTACCGACGTCTCGGGTTTGAGCTGCATTCGACGAATGCAGCATTCGTCACCGAGGTTGAGAATCGACCCGGCCAAATCCCTGATCGACTTGGAGCCTGCTGATGTTGCCTACTTGGAGCGTTGCCGATGTCCACGAGAACTTCGAAGCGCGTTCCTTCCTCGCTGCGAAAGAGCGGGCCGGCGCCAACGTCGACCGACTGATCACGCTGTTCGACGAGCACAACATTCGTGCGACCGAGCACCGAACGCCAACAGCCAACGATGGGGCCGCCGCCGACGCAGTGATCGCCGAGTACAACCGAGTGGCCGCAGACCTTGACGTGCTCGGCGCTTACATTTACGCATCGGTGTCGTCCGACTCCCGCAATGCCGCTGCTCAGGCCGAGCTGAGCGAAATCGAACCGGTCGAGTCACGATTGCGCCCCCTCCTGGCGCGACTTGCAGACTGGGTCGGGTCCTTTGACCTCATAGATCTTGTCGGCGTCAGCACCGAGACTGCTGAACACTTCGGACCGCTCAGCCGGCTCGCCGAGCGCGCCGATCACCAAATGTCGGAAGCTGAGGAGCACTTGTACGCAGAGCTGTCGACCACAGGAGCGGGAGCATGGGGTCGACTCCAACGAGAGGTGACGTCGCAGCTTTCCTCAAATGTCGACCTACCCAACAGCACCGAAACGCTGCCACTCACTGCAGTCCGTGGCCTGGCGACTGACCCTGATCCTGCGGTCCGCCGCGCCGGGTTCGACGCCGAGCTCCAGATATGGCCAACGATCGAGGTGCCCGTTGCGGCAGCGATGAACGCCATCAAGGGCGAGGCGAACATCGTCAACCGCCGCCGGGAGTGGAATTCGCCGCTCGACGCGTCGCTGTTCGCGAACAGCGTCGGCCGGACAACCTTCGATGCAATGCACTCAGCCGTATCGGCCTCGCTGCCCGATTTCCGCCGATGGATGCGGGCAAAGGCAAAGTTGCACGGTCACGACGGCCCGCTCCCCTGGTGGGATCTGGTCGCACCTGCGCCGATGGGTTCGGGCGCAGTGTCGTGGACCGAGGGACTCGACGTCGTTCGGACCGCGTTCGGAGACTTCAGCTCGACGCTTGGCGGTTTGGTCGATCGCGCGGTCGACGAAAAGTGGATCGATGCAGCACCGCGTGACGGCAAGACCGGCGGAGCGTTCTGCATGCCGTTCGTCGGGGACCGCTCACTCGTTCTCCTCAACTGGTCAGGATCGGCCGAGTCGGTACAGACCACGGCCCACGAACTCGGACACGCCTACCACAACACCACACTCGCCGAACGCACGGCGCTTCAGCGGCGCCTTCCGATGGCGCTCGCCGAGACAGCCTCGATCTTTTGCGAGACCTTGGTTGTCGAAGCTGGTCTTGCACGACTCGATGGCCCTGAGTATGCGGCTGCCCGGCTTGCGCTCCTCGACGTCGATCTCCAGGGCTCGAATCAGGTGGTCGTCGACATCCGCTCTCGCTTCACGTTCGAAACCGAGCTATTCGCCCGTCGTCAGCGACGCACGCTCAGCGCCAATGAATTGTGCGAGATGATGACCGATGCTCAGGCCGAGGCGTACGGCGACGGGCTCGACCAGTCGACGGCGCATCCATACATGTGGCTGCTCAAGCCTCACTACTACGGTTCACACTTTTACAATTGGCCATACACCTACGGCTTGCTGTTCGGCCTTGGGCTCTTCGCCCGCTATCGGGATGATCCCGAGAACTTCCGCAGCGGCTATGACACGCTGCTCTCGCGCGCCGGGATGGACACGGCCGAGGAGCTCGGAGCCGCGTTCGGCCTCGATGTCACTGACGAGGCGTTCTGGACCGCAAGCCTCGACGTCATTCGCGCCCGGATTGATGCGTACGTCGAACTCACCGAGCAGTTCGCAACATGAGTGCAGGCAGGACTGCGACTCGCTACGACCTCACCCGCGATGAATTTGGTGTTCTGCTAGACGATGAGCCCCGATACCGACTCGATCAGGTCTGGGCGGGGCTCTACGAACAGCTCGCCGACCCTGCGGACATCACCAACCTCCCCAAAGCGCTGCGGGCCCGACTTGATGGCGAGCTTCCGCTTGCGCTCGACCTAGTGGCCGAATCGGTGAGCGACAAGGGCGACACCGTCAAGTTCCTATGGGAGCTCGACGGTGGGAGTCGTATCGAAACGGTTCTAATGCTGTACCCCGACCGGGCGACGGTCTGCGTCAGCAGCCAAGCAGGTTGCGCTATGGCCTGCGGGTTCTGCGCAACAGGTCAGGCTGGATTCACCCGCCACCTAACCACCGGCGAGATCGTCGAACAGGTCGTGCGGGCAGCGCGAAGCGCTAAGAAAAGCGGTCGCCGGGTCAGCAACATCGTATTTATGGGGATGGGCGAGCCGATGGCCAACCTCGATTGCGTCTGGGCCGCCACTGACCGGATCCATGGCGACATCGGATTGTCTGCCCGCCACATCACGATCTCAACGGTCGGAATCATCCCCGGCATCCAAGCGCTGAAGGACCTCCCGCTTCCGGTCAACCTAGCGGTGTCGCTCCATGCGGCGAACGACAAGCTACGCAACGAGCTCGTGCCTATTAACAAGCGCTACCCGATCAACGATCTGCTCGACGCCTGCGCTGAGTATCTCGAGGTGAAGAACCGGCGGGTCAGCTTTGAATGGGCGATGATCGACGGCGTCAACGACCGCGGATCCGACGCCGAGGAACTCGCTGAATTGTGCTGGAAGCTCCGGCCAAGCGCCCACGTCAACCTGATCCCGCTCAATTCTACTCCGGGCTATCCGACTCGAGGCACTCCACTGAAGCGAGTCCACGAGTTCCGCGATCGACTCGAGGAGCTGGGCGCAAACGCCACCGTACGTAGAAACCGTGGGAACGACATCGATGCAGCGTGCGGCCAGCTCGCCGCCGGTCAGACCGTGAAGCTGACCACCAAACGAGCTGCGACCGAATGGTCCCCGTGATGACTCACGACCGATACTTTGGATTCGCAACACGCAATCGAGCGTCCACGTCGGCACGGAGTACTGCGCTCACCTCGTCTAGCCGATCGTCGAGATCGCCGTCACGAATCGATCGGGCCAACTCGGCGTCGTCGGCAACGCCCAGCGAGGCGAGCCGTTCACCATGGGCGGTGTGCTGCTCAGCCCCGACCTCAAGCTCACGCTCGACCGTCGCAAGGACATTGGCAGCAACGCGGGCGTGAAATCGCAGCCGCCCTTCGGTCGACGACATCACATCGCGTTCGAGCCACTCACGGACCGCTTCGACCAGCTCGGCGGACGACGGCGCACCGTGGAGGCTCACCAGCAATCCTCCAGCGCAAGGAAGAGGTCGTGTTCGTTCTCGCACACGCGACGCCCAATCGCTGCAAGTTCGTGGCTGCGCGTAGCGCCGCTGAGATGAACGCTTGCCTGCAAGATGCACATGATCGCCCACTTCCAGGTACCGAGAACCTCCCACCATCGCACAACGTCAGCATCGACGTCGCCGCCGCCAGCCGCAGCGTAGGCGGAGAACAATTCGTCGTACTCACCGAGGCCGGCAACCGGTGGCCGCTGACCGAATCTCCAGGCCTTCACACACAGCCATCCGAGGTCTTCCATCGGGTCGCCGAGATGCGCCAGTTCCCAGTCGATCACGGCACGGAGCCCATCGACGCCGACAATCAGGTTGCCGAGTCGGAAATCACCGTGGACGACGACTGGTTCGACGGGTCGCGGCCGATGCTCAATCAACCATCGGCGAACCAATTCGAGCATCGGCTGCGGGGTTCCCGTCCCAGATGCGATGGCGTTGTCCAGCATCTCGGTGTAGTACGCAATTGGATCGACCGTTTCTAGCCCGTTAACCGCCGGCATCGAATGGACTGCGGCAAGCGCACTCCCCAACTGGCCGGTCAGCGCAGCACGCGCATTCGAGAACTCGCTGTCGCGCTGCAGCTTGCGAGCGATGGTTTCGCCATCAATCGCTGCGAGCACCATGAACGCTGATCCATCATCACTCGTGCCCGTTGCGATGAGCTTAGGGACGGGCACGCCAGCCGAGTCGGCCGCCGCGACAACACGGGCCTCAATCGACATGTCGCGCTCGTCACCAGCGCGTTGCCGCTGCACGATTCGGGGGATGCCGTTTGCTCTAAACCGCCACGTTTCACGCGATGCTCCTCCCGACAAACGACTGAGTTCGGTGATCGTTGCTCCACCGAGCCTATCGGCGAGCAGAACCGAAAGATCGTCGGCGCCGCTCATCGACGACGAGCCTCGCAGATCAACAGCCGGCGGCTCGTACCGTGGGATACGGGTTGACCGCTCGCCCGCCGCCAGGATGCACTTGGAAGTGTAGGTGCGGCGTCGAGAACTTGGCGTTGCCTGTGTCGCCGTTGTACGCAATCATTTCTCCCTGAACGACACGACGGCTCGCCCCCACGTAGCTGTCCATGTGCCCGTAGTAGTACCTGTTGCCGTTGTCCCCCACTAAGGAGGCGGCGTTGCCACCCAGCCGGTTGGCTTTGAACGTCACCACGCCGCTGACAACAGCGTAGATCGGTAAGCCTCGAGGAGCGATCATGTCGACGCCCTCGTGGCGGCGTCCACCTGAGCGTGGGGCGCCCCAGGTATCTCCGTAAGCGGATCCTGGCATCGGGCAGATGATGCTGTCGACGTAGCCCGAGGTTGTGTTGACACCTGCGCTTGTGTTGACGTCTCCTGGACTGTTCCCGCCGCCGCCACCGCCGGTCCGGCCGCCACTGGTTCCGCCGGATCCGCCGCTGGTTTCTAGAACTGTTGTCTCCGGCGCAAGGGTCTCGACTGTTGTGGTTTCGGGAAGAGCGGCAACATTTCCTTCGGAGTCGGTCGTAGTTGGGGCACCGTCGGTGACGGTGGACGCCGAGGGTTCGGTCGTCGATGGCACCATGAGGCCGGGATTCGGCTGCGCACGCGCTGCTGCCTCGGCTTCGAGGCGCTGCTGCTCGTCGAGAGCCGCTCGCTCGGCGGCGATTCGGGCCTCGAGCGCCTTTTGGACCGCCTCGTCCTGAAGCCGCTCCTGCTCAATCTCGCGCAACCGTGCCACTTCGTCGAGAGCAACTTCTTCTAAACGCGCGAATTCCTCTTGCTGAGCCTCGACCTTTTGCTGACGGTCAGTGACGTCATCTCGGGTTTCTTGAAGTTCCTTCTCCGCAGCCTCGTACTGGTCGAGCACGTCGGCTCCAGTGTTGGTCATGATGTCGGCGAAGACCTCCGCCTGAATCTGATCCTGAGGCTCGGTTACGTCGGTGAGCAGAGGAATTCCTTCGGTTCCACTCTCGACGTAACGCGCCAGTGCCACGCGCTCAACCTGACCGCGAAACTCATCGACGACCGCCTGCAATTGCGTTTCCTGCTGCTCGAGGGCAACGAGGTCATCGTTGAAACCATCGAGGACAGACTGGGCTTCGAAGTAATCGTCAGCAGCCGCATTCGCTCGGTCACGGGCGTCTTGAATTTCGCGGGCTGCCTTTTCCGCCTCGGTTTCACTCTGTGCCGAGGCGCCGCTCGAGATAAGGCCGGCCGCCAACACGGCGGACACCAACATTGCACCGAGTCGGCGCCAACGCTGAGCGCGCAGACGCGAAGGTACGGTGTGGCATTTGACCATCGAGAAAATCCTAGCTCTCATTGCATTTTGGTGACGGTCACGCCTCAACAGTTTCTCAAACCCGCTTGCGCGTGATTCGCTCTCAGTGTGGTCGCACCTCCAGCTCTTGACGTTGACGGAATCGTGCTGCGACGCGACGGCGTCTCCATCCTCGATGACGTGTCGTTGCGGATTGAGGCCAGCGAGCGCTGGGTGATTCTCGGTCCGAACGGCTGCGGCAAGACAAGCTTGGTCCGGGTGATGGCGATGTATGACCATCCGACCGGCGGCACGGTCGAGGTCCTGGGCGAACGGCTTGGTAGGACAGACATTCGAGAGCTCCGACAGCGAATCGGCTACACGTCGGCGGCGTTCGGCGATCAGCTACGTCGCGATCTCATCGCCCACGATGTCGTGCGCACTGCTCGTCATGCCGCACTCGAGCCCTGGTGGCACCGTTACGACGCCGACGACGACGCTCGCGCCGACGAGCACTTGCGCAAACTCGGCGTGGGTCACCTCCGAGGCCGGCGATTTGGCACGTTGTCGTCTGGAGAGCAGCAGCGAGTGCTGCTTGCGCGCGCCTTGGTGAACGATCCTGCGGTAATCCTCCTCGACGAACCTTCGGCGAGACTCGACCTCGGTGGTCGGGAGCAGTTAGTTGCGACGCTGTCGGGTCTTGCAGCCGATACCGCGGCTCCACCGTTTGCGATGGTGACCCATCATGTCGACGAGATTCCCCCAGGAGTAACCCACGCAGCGTTGATGAGCGCCGGGCGCATTGACGTGCAGGGCCCGATCGATGACGTTCTCACCTCGGAGTACCTCAGCCGGTGCTTCAACACGCCATTGCGGCTTGAGCGTCGCGCAGACGGACGGTTTAGCGCCTGGGGCAGGTGACCCAGTCAGCTCACCAAGGCGAGCAATGCTTCGCTTCCCCGCCGTACCTGATCATCCAGAACCCGCTCAAGTATGGGGCCGGCCCAGAGTGAACCGCCGTAGCTCAAAGTCATCGTGAGCCTCGTCTGCGCGTCATCTTCATCAATTGGGACGATTGCGACGCGGAGGGTCCAGGGTGAATGCTGTCGATCGTCGTTCTCGCTCCGCTCAAACACAGCCAACTCGTTGATGGCGTGATGTGTTCGTTGCATGCGGAGCCGTTTAGATCGGGCAAACGGGCCGACAGTCGCCCGAAGTTCGACTGACCAGACAGGTAAGCCATCAGCGCCGGCATCCAGCGGTTGAACGTCGTGGATAAGCGGCATCCATGCCGGGTACATCCCGAGGTCACCGACGTGGTGGAAAAGCGCAGCTGGCGGAACGGGCGCGACCAGCTCGCGGACGATCTCCACGGCTGACGGCTCGATCAGTCCAACGACCCTGCGCCCCGGAAGGCACGGGACAACAGCGGACTGCGCGCCGAGAGCAACCCGTCGAGATCGTCGGCATCGTCGAAGCTCGGGGTCCACGCCTCGATGTCTTCCACATCGGTCTGAGCAGCGGCAGCGCTTCTCTCTCCGTCAAGCTCGGTGGCGACGTCGGCGTGGCCGACGACAGTCTCGTCGGCAACTGCCTCAACGTCAGTAGGCGCAACATGCTCCCCGAGCGCGAGCTGAACAGTGCCGTCTGTCGAAGGTGACACCGATCGACGGCGTACCTGACGGCCGGCACGCTCAGCTCGTGACGGCAGCGGAAACAGTCGCAGATCAGGATCACGCAAGTCGTCAAGCGTCCACCCTCTCGGCACCACCATAGAGTCACCGTGGCGCTGGCACAAAACGCCGCCGGCCGTCGAACTCGTCTCACGAAGGACGTCGAGCCAGAACACCAGGTCCTCGGTGCGCATCCCATACGCGACTGCGGCGTCTTCAGAGCATCCCGGTCGCTCGCAGAGCCTTCCCATTAACCGGTGAGCGTAGTTGGCTCGCATCGCTCGGGCAGGGACGATGCCATGATCCGTGCCCAAGCAGTCCTCGGAACCCGTAGGGCAACACCGGGTCAGCAACCCATCGCAGGCGTTTAACAACGCATCGCATCGAGCGTCCGCCGGGGAAGTTCAGAGCCGTTCGCCGCTCGTCGCCTGACGAGTCGCGATTCCATCCGATCCGGATAACCTCGGGCGCCCACGCAGTCCCAGGTCTCGCATGGGCGCATAGCTCAGTTGGTTAGAGCGCTGCCTTCACACGGCAGAGGTCCCAGGTTCGAATCCTGGTGCGCCCACTAAACCTCCAGTAGATGATCTTAAATGGCCCATCTACTGGGGCTTTCTTTCCCTGAATCGCCTAGGCACCTCTGTCCGATTACGTGAGTTGAGCCTGGCCCCCTTGGGGACTGGCTTATTGGCAGGGGCTGAAGTGCTGGCCGTACGGAGTGCAACGACGCCGAGACTGCACCGTCTACGGCAGCGGCGGGTGTTTCTCTAAAGTCCGAGGGTGAGTCCGGTGTAGAAGCCCTGCTCCTGTCGACGCACGGGCCGATTGCTGGTCGAGAACGGTGCCGTTCCGGCACGACCAACCGACGTGCGGAGCGGTGCGTCGAGCCGTCAAGTCGGACGCCGAAACCCCACGTGGATCAGGGGGTCCAGAGTACCAGGGGGCACCTCGGAGATGAGGAGACTGCCCGCATATTTCGCGTTCGGATCAGCGCCTCGACGATTGCTTTGTGGTTCGGCGGTAGGCCTGGTACTCAAATTGCTCAGGGAGGGTTTGACATCGTTCGTGGCTCGCTCGGCGGCAAGCCAGACCAGGTTTCACCAACTCGTTGAGCGGACCCAGTGGTACCCATCACGTGTACCCCACCTCTCGCCGACGGCGGGTCACCCATCGGCATGCCATCGCATGAACCTGATGCAGTTCACTGACGCCTCGAATCCGATACTCCGATGGACCGACGTAACCGGGATAGCCGACGACGAATACGAGGTCACCGGTGGCGATCACGCTTTGCGCCGCAGAGAGCCTGACGTAGACCTTCATGATCGACCACCAGGAAAGGGTGATATTGACCTTCCCGAGGTGCACGGCGTGTGTGATGAAGCGGTCACGGCCGTGCTCCCAGACAGTGGACTCGGCTTCGGGCAGGGGTGACCCAGGCGGCGAAGTGGTCGTGTACTTTCCGGTCGACACTGACCGCGACCACTCAGCGCCGTTCCATCACCGCCACTCGTAGTCGCCGACTGGGTCGGCGTACCAACCAGGAACCGACATCAGACGCTATGCGGCGACCACTTCACCCTGCAACGTACGGTACGTGTACACCGTCGCAATCAAGACGACCGGGGCCGCAATGAGGACGCCGATGCCGCACAGTAGCAACCCGACGAAATAGGCGATGAACGCGGCAATGTAGAAGCCGATCAAGGTGCCCAGATTCTTGTTCACCAAGCTGGCGCTGCGCTTGATTGCCTCCACCGCTGGAAGCTGTTTGTCGATCAAGAACGGAAACGTGAACTGCAAGAAGAAGAACACAACCAGCCCGGGCACGTAGCAAAGGAAGAGACCGATACCGGTCAACACAGAGACGATCAAGGAGGCGATCACGATCTGGCCGAGCTGGTCGGTGCTGAAGATTCGCTTGACCTCGACCTCTCGCCCATACGTGATGTCAAGGGCGACCCTGATGATGCCTGCCTGAACAATCAACGTCACAAGGAACAACAAGAGCGAGAACAGGGCGAACGAGATCAGGGAAGCAACAGCACCACCGCCTGAGTCTCCGCCAACCGAAGCGACCCCTCCCACGACGACGAACCAGAGGATGTTGACGACGATGAGGACCCCGACAACAGCGAGTGCGCCTAGGATGATCGAACCGACGTTCTGCTGGAACTTCGTCCAGCCGTAATTGAATGCATCGCCGACGGAGTAGCGATTCCCGGGCGACCCGTAGCCACCCGGAGGTGGAACACTGACGGGGGGAGCTCCAGGAGTACTCGGTGCCTGGTACGACGGAGGCGGTGCGCTGTAACCGGGCGCCGAGCCGGCTGGGGGCTCCGCCGTCGGCGTGGGCTCCTGGCTCTGTGCCTGCGGTTCACCGATCCACTGCGCACCGTCCCAGTACCGCTGCGTTCCCTCCGGATCACCGGGGGCGTAGTACCAGCCAGCCGGCGTGCCACCTGTGTTCGTCATGTTGTCTCCTAATCGAGATCTCACCCCGGGCGTTCCGGACCACTCTCGACACCGTAGTGAATCGCGACATGCTCCGACGACAATGTGTACGACGAACCGCTTCGAGAGTCATTCAGCGCCGCCGCTTCGAGGCAACACGCACCTCGACCTGGTCGATCTCGACGCCCACCTCATTGCGCAAGCGGCTGATGGTCGTAGCGGCATAGCACCTCTGTAAATGCGGCGCGCACCGCCGAGAGAACACGGATGCGAGTCATATCGTCGCCCGCATCGACGCTGCGTTCAAGCTTGTGTTTTGATCCACTCATCGCAAGGAGTCGACTCTGAACTGAACAATTGTCCAGTTCTCGCCGCGCCTCGCAGAGAAGCACCAGCCGAAGGCCATGGCCTTGTCGATGTTCTTCCCGCTGCGCAGGATCTCAACTGCCTCAATCGCCTGGTCCACGCCACTGAACTCTGTGGGATCGATGAACAGATCAACCTCGCCGCTCTCGACACGATCGATTTTTCGCGAGATGTTCAATAATCTGCGCGGACCTGTTCCACGTCTTCGAAAGGACCGCACCCCGGCTAGGTTTGGCTCAGCAAAGTGGCATAGATCCAAGGGGCGGAATGAAGACGAACGGACGGCATGCACGCGCAGCGGTGCCAATCGCCTGCGTTCTGCTTGTCGCCGCATGCTCCGGGAGTGATACGGCGCAAATCAGCGTTGATGGCTCGAATCCCGACACACGAGCGACCCAAGTCGACACCACGAGTCAAGAACCTGTCCCAGCCGAGACACAGCCGCCGACAACGGTGACTGAGACCCCGACGCCGCGCTACGAAACAGACGATGCCGAGGTGCTGTTTGATCAGAACGTGGTACGCACCTTCGAAATTGACCTTCCCGATGGGTCGCTCGCCGAACTTGATGCCGATCCTGCGGCCGAGGAGTACGTCGAGGGAAGCCTGACGTTTGAGGGCGAGACAATCGAACCGGTCGGTGTCCGCTACAAGGGTTCGATCGGCGCCTTCCTGGGCTGCACTGAAGGGCCGAACCCATTTGTGCCGTCCGGTGCCAAGACCTGCCCGAAACTGTCGATCAAGCTTAAAATCAACTGGGACGGCGCTGACACGGAGTTTTACGGACAACGCAAGGTCCAACTCCATTCGATGAACAACGATCCAACTTTGATGCGCGAACGATTGGGGTATCTGCTGTTCGCGGAGGCCGGCGTTCCTGCGCCGCGAGCGACTCACGCTCGAGTGCTGATCAACGGCGAATTCGTCGGCTTGTTTGCGCTCATCGAACAGATCGACGGCCGATTTACACGCGACCGCTTCGAAGACGGTGAAGGGAATCTTTACAAAGAGGTCTGGCCATTCGACGCAAACGGAGCGGTACAGCCAGCAGAGGTCCTGATCGACGGTTTGGAGACCAACGAGAAGGACGATCCGTCGGTCGACCTTATTCAGTCGCTGGCACGCGAATTGCTCGACACTGGCGCAGCGGTCGATGACGCAGCAGCGCGACGGGTGCTAACCAAGCGCACCGAATTGGACTCGCTCATCGCCTACGCAGTAGTCGACCGGGCGATCAACCACGACGATGGTCCGTTCCACTGGTACTGCACCGGAACGTGCGAACCTCACAACTACTACTTCTACGAAGAACCCGCGACCGGCACGGTGCACATCATCCCCTGGGATCTCGACAACGCCATGCAGAATTGGACGCCCGACGAGATCAACCCGATCGCCGCATTCACGAAGATCGCTGACGATTTCGGAGAGACAAGGAATAACTGCCAGCCGTTCCCATTCGGGCCCCTGAGCATCTCCCAGCGTTCAGCAGCATGCGACCCACTGACTGCCGCATGGTCACTGCTCAACGAGGAATTCGATCGAATCGATGCCGAATTCCGGTCAGGTCCGTTCGCCATCGAAAACGTGTCCAGACTCGTGGAATCCTGGCGTACACAGATTGCACCGCACGTCGCCGAAGCCGCCGATGCCGACCCGCGAGCGCTGACCGTCGACGCCTGGAACGCGTCGCTCGACCAACTGCTTGCCGACATCGCTGCCGAACCTTCCCGTCAGGAGTCCTAAATGTCCAGAGGTGCACTGGTTGCCGCAGATTTGATGGCCGTGTCGGTTCTTGCGTTCGCGCTTTATTTCCCACGCCACCGTCGACGAGACATGATCGTTGCGATCCTCTGCATCAACATCGGCGTTCTGGCGGTGGCGACAACGTTGTCTCAGTCCACCGTGTCGGCTGGTCTCGGATTGGGGCTGTTCGGGGTTTTGTCGATCATTCGGCTGCGATCACAGGAACTTGACCAAGAGGAGGTCGCCTACTATTTCTCGGCGCTCGCGTTGGGACTGCTCGGGGGCATCCAGGTCGAGCCGACATGGCTGGCGCCAGCGTTGATGGCAGCGATGTTAACGGCGTTGTTCGTCGGTGATCACCCCCGACTCTTTGCGAAGACACGAACGCAAACCGTCACACTCCCAATGGCTTACATGTCTGAGCCCCAGCTGACAGAACGGCTCGAGGAACTGCTGGGCTGTCGGGTCAGGCGACTCAAGGTACGCCGGGTGAATCTCGTGAACGACACAACTGTCGTCGATGTTCGCTACGACCTGGTCGGCGACGGGCCGATGGCGACACCGGAGCGCACTGGATGACCCAGTTCGCCCGTGGCTTTGCTGCGGGCGTCGCTGCGATGCCCCCCGTGCAACTCGAGGAGGTCAACGCTGCGGCAGAATTGCAAACGAGGATCGACCGCAAGTACGTGGTCGATCTCGACCTCCTCGACCTATTGGAGTTCGACGAGCACCTCATGGCACTCGAAATCGACTCCCGACGTCATTTCAGGTACGCAACGACCTACTACGACACCCCCGAACGCGATCTTTATCTTGATACCGCCTACCGCCGACCGCGTCGCTTCAAGGTGCGGATCAGATCGTATGTTGACTCCGGTCTGACACTGCTCGAGGTCAAGCGCAAGGATGGGCGCGGCAAGACGGTCAAGAGCCGAGATCCGATTCCGTCCGGCGACGAACATTTCGGTCTGACCCAGTCAATGCGGGTCTTCGTGGACGGCGAGGTCGACACCCGGCTGACCGACCGACTCGGCGTTGCTGTCACGACGCGATTTGAGCGCACGACTGTCGTCGACACCGCGTTCGGGGCGCGCTACACGATCGACCACAACGTCCGCGCTGACGCACCTGACGGTCGCGTTGTCTTACTGACCGATGCCGCAGTCATCGAAAGCAAGTCCAGCGGAGGGCCGACTCCACTCGATCGTGCGCTGTGGTCACACGGCGTTCGACCGTCCAGGATCAGTAAGTACTGCACGGCGATGGCCATCCTCGAACCGTCGCTGCCGGCAAATCACTGGCATCGCACGTTGAATCGTCACTTCGGTGGACGGGTCGGCACGGCGTAGGCCGGACATGTCTCCGTAAAATACGAGGCTGGCGCCTTGATTGTCTCCGTCGGAACGAGGGTTCACAGCCGAAACGTTCGGCCGGGACACCAACAGACTTACTTCACACGTCCCCTCTACGAGCTCTGCGGTGCATGGGTGTCGACGAACTCAGTTCGGAGATTGCGTTTGATGACCTTGCCGCTGGGGTCGGGCTTGTGCAGCGTGGCGACGACCCCCGATCTACTAGCAATCGCTCGTCAATGACGATGGTGTCTTTGCGTGGACAAGGCTTCGGAGCGCGATAGGTCGCCCAAGGTATTCGGGCCCGTGGGCAGTGATCTGGTCACCGAGACGCGCCGACAGCGGGTATTTGCGGGACGCTTTCTTAACGTATTGGTCAATGTCATGGTGCTCAATCTCTTTGAGCAGTTCTCCGACGCCGTCAGGATCGATTCGTTTTGGATTTCGGTACCCACGGCAGAGCTGATCACATTGATGATCAGCATCTTGTCGAAATTCGAAGCCGGGATTCACCACTACTTCTTCGAGACTCACTCCTGGCAACTCGTCGGAGTGAGCTTGATCTGGATATTTCGATTCGGGGGAAAGTTGTTGATGTTGGAAATCGTCGACTTCGTCTTTGGTGACCACGTCTCGTTGGGCCACCTCCTCGAAGTGATCCTCCTTGTCGTAGCGATGATGGTCGCGGGCCAGTTGATGCAGTTGATATACGACCGATTTGGCGTCCTCGACAGATCCACCGAGTCCGCCGCCACTTCAGCGGCCGGCCACTCCTAGCCTGCGGGCGTCGGGCGGACCTCGATGCAGGCGACCCCCATGCCCTGCCGATCCTGGTATGCCGCCCGACCGTTCGAGCACGGCCGATCGAACGCAATGAATTGACGCACGACCAGATCGCCCTCGCCGACGCACAGCACCTCGCCCACGAGGTTATTAGGGAGCACCTCAACACAATCCCCAGTGCGCAGAATCCCGTCGGGCGCTCCTGGCTCACCCGGTTTACTGAACTGCGCCAGCACCACGATGCCAACTATTACGATCAGACTGAAGAAAGCCAACGGCCGCCACGGGATACGAGCCGGGCCAACCGGATTCTGATAGCGCCACTCTCGCATCGCCTCGTCGCTGAGTTTGGCCGTTGGTCGGGCTGAGGTTGCAGGTGCACCATTTGAGGGTGCCAACGTGCTCCCGCGCAGCGATGCGTCGTAGACCGCCCGACGGGCTGGGTCCGACAGGATCCGATAGGCCTCGTTGATCGCTGGCATCTTGTCGCCGCCTGCGCCGGAGGTACTCGTGCGATCCGGATGAAATTCGCGGGCGAGACGCCGATAGGCCTCGCGGATCGAGTCCTGCGAGGCATCGCCAGATACGCCGAGGACCGAGTAGTGGGTTCGGGTCGTCACCAGGACTAACGCTACGGGGCTCGGACCGATTCAGGTCGGCGCGCTCCTCACCCCACGATCGAACGGAGCATCAACTTGCTCTCGGTCCGAGCAACCGCCCCGTCAGCCCGCACCCATCGCACGAATGCGTCGAGTCCATCGGCACCTTCGCACTCGACGACCATCGTGTAGTCGGCCGACCCGGTCACGTACGCCGCTAGCACGACCTCGTCGCGTTCCACCACACGTTGTTCGAACGCGTCGGCTTCGTCGCCCGGCACGAGACTGACATCGATCACGGCTCGCACCGACCGACCCATTGCCGCCGGGTCGACCTTTGCCCCGTATCCGACGATCACCCCACGCTCCTCGAGGCGTCGTACTCGTTCGGCCACCGAACTCGGCGCTAGGTGCACGTGTTCGGCGAGGTCCCGCCACGACATGCGCCCACAATCGCGAAGCAAATCCACGATTCGAGCGTCAATTGCATCAATGTCCGACCAATCCACAGCAATATGTTACTTCATACCGCTGATTCCCTCACATATCCGGTCTCAAAGCGCGCAAGATAAGTGCATGACCAATTCACCCAGCCTCTCGACCGTCGGCGTCCCACGCGAAATCAAAAACTCCGAGCATCGGGTGGCAATGACACCCGACGGCGTTCGCGAACTCGGACGGGTCGGCGTTCGAGTCCTCGTCGAGTCCGGCGCCGGCGCCGGCGCATCGATCACCGACGATGATTTCGTCGCAGCTGGCGCAACGATCGTGCCGACCGCCGCCGACGCGTGGTCGGCCGAAATGGTAGTCAAGGTTAAAGAGCCGAAGCAGGAGGAATTCGGGTTCCTACGCGCAGACCTGACGCTGTTTACTTATCTTCATCTCGCCGCCTACCCCGCTGTTGCCGATGCTCTACTCGACGCCAAGACCACCGCTGTGGCCTACGAAACCGTGCAGCTTGCCGACGGCAGCCTCCCGCTGCTCGCACCGATGAGCGAAGTCGCAGGACGACTCGCACCACAAATGGGCGCCCACTTCCTTGAGCGACAC
>Ga0115572_10000154_pt1 | contig 59620 bp, 64 predicted proteins | sample COGITO_mtgs_1206_FD_88681 | JGI IMG/M metagenome (GOLD analysis project Ga0115572, IMG submission 88681) | Pelagic marine microbial communities from North Sea - COGITO_mtgs_120607 | ecosystem: Environmental > Aquatic > Marine > Epipelagic | place: Germany:Helgoland, sampling site Kabeltonne... | reverse complement strand
TCTCGCGTAGTCACCAGTGAATGTTTCTCCGGAGTCACGTGTATAACTACCGGTAAAGGTATCTACTTGATCACGAGTATAGTTACCGGTATAGACATCGGTTTGATCACGTTCATAGTTGCCAGTATAACCCTCTGATTGAATACGAGTATAGTTACCAGTAAACTGAGTTCCGTCAACACGAGTATAGTTACCCGTATAGTTCTCGCCAGGCGCACCAGTATAGTTCCCTGAGTAGTTTTCTACGGGTGCACCAGTATATTCACCAGTATAGTTCTCGGCAGGAGAACCAGTATAATCACCAGTGTACGTTTCTAGTGCGTCCGCAGTGTAGTTACCAACATAATTCTCTGCTTGGGTGCGTGAATAACTACCTACATAATTCTCTGCTTGAATACGTACATAGTTACCTACATAATTCTCTGCTTGAGTTCTCTGGTAGTTACCAACATAGTTTTCAACCTGAGTTCTCTCGTAGTCACCAGTGAACCCCTGTTCTTGGGTTCGTTCGTAGTTACCCGCATAATTCTCTGCTTGAATACGTGTGTAGTTACCAGTATAGGTTTGAATCTGTGTACGGGCATAACTACCAGTGTAACTCTCTGAAACGACACCTACATAGTTACCACCGTAAGCAGCCGCGTCATCACGTTCGTACGATCCTGTATAACTTTCTTGAACCGCGCCTTCGTACTGACCAGCAAACTGAACAGAAACAGTACCTGCATAGTTACCAACATACGTTTCGTCCACCGCACCAGTATAGTCTCCGGTGAAGTTTTCTGCAACAACTCCCTGATAGGTACCAGTATAAGGTGTTACTTGAGTACGTGCATATGAACCAACATAGTTTTCTGCGGGTGCACCTGTGTAGTCACCCGTGTAGGATTCTACTTGTTCCCGTGTATAGTTACCAGCGTATGTCTCTTGTGAAGCACGTACATAATTACCCGTGTAGGATTGATTCTCAGTACGGTCGTAACTACCAGTGTAACCCTCTTCTTGAGTACGTGTGTAGTTACCGGTATAAGTCTCTTGTGCAGCGCGGTCATAGTTTCCGGTGTATGTTTCACTAATAACACCCACATAAGATCCAGTATATCCTTGTTGTGCATCACGGACATAACTACCTACATAGTTCTCGGCAGGAGAACCCGCATAATCGCCAGTGTAAGTGTCTACCTGATCACGTGCATAGTTACCCGTGTATGTTTCTTGTACTCCACCGGCATAGTTACCGCCGTACGTATCGACTTGATCACGTGTATAGTTACCGGTATAGGTCTCTGCTGCAATACGTGTATAGTTACCAGCATAGTTCTCTGCGGGAGCACCTGCATAGTTGCCTGCATAGGTATCAATTTGTGTACGTGAATAGGAACCAACATAGTTTTCTGCGGGTGCACCTGTGTAGTTACCTGTATATGGTTGTATTTGAACACGTGCATAATTACCGGTGTATGTTTCTTGTGCAGAACGAGCGTAACTACCGGTATAAGATTGTTGTGCATCACGGACATATGACCCTACGTATGGTTGTAGTTGTGTACGTGCATATGATCCTACATAGTTCTCTGCGGGAGCACCAGTGTAGTTACCTGTATAGTTCTCGCCAGGATTACCTGCATAGTCACCAGAGTATGTTTCAAGAGGAACACCAACGTAGTTACCGGTGTATGCCTGTTGTGCAGAACGAGAGTAACTACCTACATAGTTTTCTGCTTGAGCACGTGCATAGTTACCGGTATAAGTCTCTTGGACTGCACCACCGTAAGAACCGACATAATTCTCTAGTTGTGTACGTCCATAGTTACCTGCATAAGTTTCTTGTACATCACCTTGATAGTTACCCGTGTACGCAGCAGCTTGGTCTCTTGCATAGTTACCGGTATAGGTTTCTTGAACCGCACCTTGATACGTTCCTGTATATCCTTGTTGTGAATCACGTACGTAGTCACCGATGAAAGGTGTTGCTTGAATACGTTGGTAACCACCAGCATAAGTGCCTTGATAGGCACCTTGATAGTTACCTACGTAGGTTGCACCACCACTGTTGTAAGTTGTCTCGGTACCTGAAACGAAATTGTCGACGTAAGTACCACCACCACCAACGTAAGTAGCACCAAACGATACATTGGTCGCGGTCAAATAATAAGAAACAAAACCACTAGCGAAACCCACAAAACTACCACGAGTGAAGCTTTGTCCATTAATCGTTGTGGATGTAGTCGAGAAAGTACCAGTTGTAGTACCCCAAAGACCATTTGGCCAATAGATAAAGATGTTGTTAGACCCACCCGCTGTCGACACCTTCCACTCGTGTTGAAAAGCTGTATACTGTGGCCCATCGTTGCTCACATAATTAGCCGCATTATAGGGTTGTGCAGCACCGACGAAGTTTCCGGTGTATGTTACAGCGGGGCCAACGTAAGTGTTTGTGCCAGTTTCTCCACCAATATAACTACCGGTATAGTTTACATTACTTGTCCCCAAGTAAATCTCTGGTTCGCCTGGCCCACCGGGCAGATCCCCTTCAAAAACACCTGAAGTGAGACCAGCATAAGTGCCTTGATAGTTAGTACCACCACTACCTCCACTTTCATATCCGCCAGCACCCACAAAACCACCTGCGGGGGTGCTATTTCCGACAGCAACATAACTACCTACGTAAGATCCGGTGAAGAGTTCTGACGCAGTACCACCATAATCTCCGGTGTATGCTTCACCCGAAACACCCTGATAGGTACCAGTATATCCTTGTTGTGCATCACGGACATAACTACCTACATAGTTTTCTGCGGGTGCACCAGTGTAGTTACCGGTATATGTTGTTCCTTGAACACGAGTATAGGAACCAACATAGTTTTCTACGGGTGCACCAGCGTAGTTACCGGTATAGGTTTCTTGTGCAGAACGTGAATATGATCCCACATAGTTCTCAGCGGGAGCACCAGTGTAGTTACCTGTATAGGTCTCTTGAACTGCACCACCGTAAGAACCAGTATATGGTTGTAGTTGATCACGTGCATAGTCACCGGTAAATGGTGTCACTTGAGTACGTGCATAGTTACCCGTGTAAACATTGGTTTGATCACGTTGGTAGTTACCGGTATAGGTTTCTTGAACTCCACCGGCATAGTTACCGCTGTATGTCTCTTGAACCGCACCTTGATATGTACCAGTGTAGGTTTCTTGGACTGAACCACCGTAAGAACCGACATAGTTCTCGCCTGGATTACCCGCATAGTCACCAGAATAAACATTGGTTTGATCACGTTGGTAGTTACCTGAATAAGTTTCTTGTACATCACCTGCATAATCACCGGTAAATGGTGTCACTTGAGTACGTGCATAGTTACCTGCATAGTTCTCAGCAGGCGCACCAGTATAGTTACCTACATAGTTCTCTGCGGGAGCACCAGTATAGTTACCTGTGTATGGTGTTACTTGATCACGTGCGTATGATCCTACGTAGTTTTCAGCAGGCGCGCCAGTATAGTTACCTGTGTATGATTGTAGTTGAACACGTGCATAGTTACCGGTGTAAGTCTCTTGGACTGCGCCTTGGTATGTACCGGTATATCCTTGTTGTGCAGCACGATCATAACCACCGACGTAGTTTTCTGCAATTACACCTGTATAAGAACCTACATAGTTCTCGCCAGGCGCACCAGTATATGGGCCAGTATAACCTTCTTGTACTGCACCAGCATAACTACCGGTATAAGGTTCGGTAATCACACCTTCATAAGTGCCTGTGTAAGGTTCTGCGGGGGCTCCGGTATAGTTGCCAGCAAATGTGTTTGTTTGAACACGGGTATAGTTACCGGTATAGGTTTCTTGAACTCCACCTGCATAGTCACCGCTGTATGTCTCTTGTGCATCACGCGTATAGTTACCGGTGAATTGATTTGTAGTGTAAACAGCGTCTTCAAGAGAAGACTGCCAACCCAATAAGGTTTCTTCGTCGTCACTCTGATCGTTGACAGCAAGATAGAAATTGGTTGTACCTTCAAACTTCCACAAAGTATTCGAGTTAAAGTTAGTGGTGTTACCTGCGACAGTGCTACCGGTTGTGTTGAATCCGTTGTTACCAGTACGCAATATATAAGTAGGACTGTCCGCAGAACCAGAACTGAAGTGTGTCACGTGTTCTGTCCAAGCAGAACCATTCCAACTTGAAATCCTAACATAACCAGTAGATGGCATTACAATCACATAATCACGAAGTGCTTGACCCCATGAGTATGTGTTAGACATAAATCTTTCTGGTAAACCCCAACAGTTATTACCACCAGCCCCATCACCAATCTCAGTGTGTGACATACGAGAAGAGTCGTGAAACGAAACCTGATTACCGTTGTCTATTCCACTCGCAGCAGTATTTGATCTACTACCAGCAGTGTACGCACGACGATGATAAATCCTTTCACCAACATTAGAAGTAGGTGGTACCATCGATAAATCAATACTACCCGTACCTTCAGAAGTAGCAATAATAGGTCTGTTTGAGTGAAAGTTAAAGAATCCGGTCGTACTACTCATTGTGTGTGAAGTAACAGTGTTAGTACCGCCAGGCAATTCAACTACACTATCCCAAGTACCATAACTAATCATGTCCGCTACAGAGGGACAACTAGGATTAGTAGTGTCGTCAAGACGAGGTTCCCAGAACTGTTGATTAGTAGTGGTGTCCGTCGAGTAGTACAAGAAAGCACGGTGGTAAGTTTTTACTGTTCCTGTTGGCCATAAGTAATCTTGTTCAATGGTATCAACTTTTGTACCAGACGTGTTGTAGATACCAGATTCAGTATCTACCGCACCGGTGCCAGATCCTTCGGGCCATACGTGACCAACAACAAGGAACCACTCAGTTGAAGACCCACCCCATTCGTTGTAGTTGCCGTTGACTTCAAAGTACGGGTTTGTAGTTGTAGATCCAGCCACTCTTCGTGGCATGGCAAGGACAGTACCACCACTATTGAATGCACGGGTACCCAAGTAAAAGTGACCATTACCCTTCACTTTACGTCTTACCCATGTAGAAAAACGATACTTTTTAGTTGAATCAATCGATACTTGAGAAGCGTTCCAACCACCGTCTGCGTTTGAGTCTGCGTCTTGGTTAGATACATCCCAGACAATATCCTGACCTTTCGGAGAGTCATCAATGATACGACTGTTACCGTCACCGTTCTGAGCAAAACCTGGCAGAGCTCCTGCACCAAGTGAGTGCCACTTCTCAAACTCCATTAATAGGTTGGATTGGTCATCGTATCCACGACCATTCGCATTGCCAGGATTGAAGATCTTTACACGAGCTTCATGTTTAGAATAGAAGTGGAGAGTGCCGGGTTCATATCTATTCATATAACCCTGAAAGTCTTCGCCCGCTAATGATTCGGGTACAACTGCTTGACCGTAATTCTGAACGAATATATGAATAGGATAATCTGGCCCATTTGAAACAATCTTGTCGCCTTGGTTGGCAGTAAAGGTTCCATTGACTGGGCCACTAGTGGTCGAAACTTCTGTGACGACAGTGCCACCAGAGGTTATTCTTTGTATTACTGTCCCAGTATATAATGCAGAATAGGTGATCGTACTCGAACCTGACTTCATTACATGCCAAGATGAACCACCGTGGTGTCTTATTGAGAGCTGACTCCCTGTAATGTTCCCAATATATGATCCACCGGCTTGGATGTATGATGCACCCCCAACACGAGTGTAGGAAGAAACATATTCTTCTAACTCATCTCGAGCGAAATCTCCAGTATATGCTTCGTTAGTTGTACGTGTGTAAGAACCCGTGTACGTTTCTTGTACTTCGCCTACATAGTTACCCGTAAATGGTGTTACTTGAGAACGTTCATAACCACCAGTATAGGTCTCTTGTACTGCACCCGCATAATCACCACTGTAACTTTCAGTGACCTGACCTTCATAATTTCCGGTGTAGTTTTCTGTTACCTGTCCAGTATAAGGGCCAGTATAACTCTCTGTGGGTACACCGGTATAATTTCCCGAATATGGTTCTGCTGCACCACCAGTGTAGTCACCGGTATAAGTTTCTGCTGCACCGCCTTCATAATTACCGGTATAAGTCTCTTGTACTGCACCTGCATAGTTACCAGTGTATGTTTCACTTGCATCACGAGTGTAGTTACCAGTGTAGGCATCAGTTTGAACACGTGTGTAGTTACCAGTGTAAGTGTCTGCTTGAATACGTGTGTAGTTACCACTATACGTTTCTACTTGAATACGTTGATAGTTACCGGTGTAGGTTTCTAACGCACCACCTTCATAATCACCGGTGTATGTTTCTGCAACCGCACCTGTATATTCACCAGTGTAGTTCTCTGCGGGAGCACCAGTGTAGTTACCAGTGTAATTCTCTGCGGGGGATCCGGTATAGTTACCTGTGTAGTTCTCACCAACAACACCTTGATACCCACCAGTATAAGGTTCAACAGGAATACCGGTATAATCGCCAGAGTAGTTCTCACCAGGCGCACCAGTATAGTTTCCTGTGAAAGGAGTAGCAGGAGCACCTGTATAATCACCAGTGTAAGTTTCAATAATATCACCAGCATATCCACCAGTGTAAGGTTCGGTAGGAACGCCAGTATAGTTACCAGTATAGGTTTCTAGCGTAGTACCAGCATATTGACCCTGATAGTTCTCTACGGGTGCACCAGTATAATCACCAGTATATTCTTCTATTGCAACACCCGTGTAGTTACCTACGTAGGTACCCACATAACCCACGTTATAGTTACCAGTGTAGGTCTGTAAAACTTCACCTATGTAATCACCGGTGTATGGTTCTATTTCAGTCCGATCATAGTTTCCGGTATACCCTTCTTCTATTGAACCTGTATAGTTACCGGTGTATGGATCGGTCTGATCACGTTCATAGTCACCAGTATAAGTTTCTGCGGGAGCACCTGTATAATTGCCAGAGTAAGAATCTGCTTGAGTACGTGTATAGGAACCAGTATAGTTTTCAACTACATCGCCACCGTAATCACCAGTAAAATTAGTTGGATCTGCTCTTTCATAGTCACCTGAGTAAGGTTCTGCGGGAGCACCAGTATAATCACCGGAGTAATTCTCGCCAGGCGCACCTGTGTAATCACCAGAGAACGTAGTGCCGTCATCTCGCACATAGTTACCTGTGTATACGTCTACCTGCACACGTTCGTAGTCACCCGTAAATCCGTCTGTTTGTACACGTTCATAGTTACCAGTGTATACGTCTACTTGGTTTCTTTCGTAGTCCCCAGTATATGTGGTTTCGGTGGTACGACCATATTCGCCGGTGTATGTGTCTACTTGGGTTCTTTCGTAATTACCGGCATAGTTCTCAACGTCTGTACGTTCGTAGTTACCCGAGTAGTCGACAAGAGTAACACGAGTATAATCTCCAGTGTAAGTCTCTAGTGCTTCACCACCATAATCGCCAGTGTAACCCTCTGCAACTTCACCGGTATATTCACCGGTATAAGGTTCAATGATGATACCTTCGTAAGGGCCAGTATAGTTTTCTGCGATCGCACCAGTATATTCACCGATGTACGGTTCTTCTATTTCACCAGTATATTGTGCAGTATAATTTTCTGAGATCTCACCAGTATAGTTGCCGGTATAGGTTTCATCAATAATACCTTCATAATCACCGGTGTAGTCTTCTGCAATTTGAGACTCATACTCACCGGTGTAGTCTTCTGCAATCTCACCAGTATAATCTCCAGTGTAGTCTTCGAGTGCCTCACCTGTGTAATCTCCAGAGTAGTCTTCGAGTGCCTCACCAGTGTATAGAGAACTATATGTTTCAGAAACACCACCAGAATAGATACCAGTGTATTGTTCTGTAGGAATACCGGTATAGTTACCCGAGAAAGTGCGTTGATTCAATCCAATATAAGATCCAATATATTCTTCAGGCACTTCACCAGTATAATCACCGGAGTATGTTTCTAAAATAGTACCACCGTATTCACCAGTGTAGGGTTCTAGAACATCACCCTCATATGCACCAGCAAATAAAGTTGAGTCAGCTCTCTCATAATCACCGGTGTAACTAGTCTCGTCTATACGACCATATTCGCCTGTAAATGTGTCAGGATCTGCACGTTCGTAATCACCCGTGTAAGTGTCTACTTGGGTTCTCTCGTAATTGCCACTATAAATCTCGATGATTTCTGAAGTATATTCACCGGTGTAGTTCTCTGGGATCTCACGAACGTATTGACCTTCATAGATCTCATCGTCTTCTCTCTCGTAATCTCCGGTGTAGTCTTCTTGTATATCACCTGAATACAATCCAGTGTAACTGTCTTCTTGAGTTCTCTCGTAATCTCCGGTGTACTGTTCTTCTATCGCAGAGTTATAGTTACCAGTGTAGACTTCAGGATCTGCACGTTCGTAATCGCCAGTATAAACCACAGGCGTTTCACGGGTATAGTCTCCGGTATAAGTCTCTGTGATATCACCTTCGTAATCACCAGTGTACAACTCTTCGTCAACACGTCCATACTCACCGGTGTAAGTCTCTGAGATCTGACGTACGTATTCACCGGTATACAACTCAACGATCGTACCAGTGTAATCACCTGTGTAAGTTTCTTGAGTGTCACCTGCATACTCACCTGTAAAGGTTGTGACATCTGTTCTTTCGTAATCACCAGTATAGTTACCGGTGTAATCTCTAACGAAATCAGTCAAATAGTTTGTAACAAAATCTTCACTGTATGAAGTTTCGTATAGAAGTGCTTCGTACTCTCCAGTATACTGTGAGGTGTATATTGACTGGTAGTCACCAGTAAAGATGGCTTCGTAGTCGGAGATGTATTCTTGGTCTGCATAGTTTGCAAGAAAGGTAGAACTAAAATCACCTTCATATTCACCTGTATAGTCAGACCCGTAGTTACCTGTATATTCTTCTTCAACATAGATTGAAGAGTAGTTTTCACTTACATCTGTACCAGTATATACGTTGGAAAACTGTTCTGTTACATCTGCACCCGTATAATCACCAGTATAACCTAGTGTAAAGTTACCCGAATAGACATTGTCGACGTATGTCTTTTCAAAGTTACCGGAGTAATTCTTTGCAAAATCGCTCTCATACGCACCGGTATAACCTTCTGCATAGTCACCAGTGTATAAAGAGATAAACGAACCTATGTAATTACCGACGAACTCAGATGAATAGTTCTGTTCGTAGTTACCAACGAAAGTGGTATTGTAATCTGGGGTGTAAGAACCAGTATAATTTGTATCAAATGGTGCCTGACCAGTATAGCCGGGATCATCAATGAATGTTCTTCTAGTGTCAAGTGCCGTGCCACGTGCTGCCCATGTACCAAGCGAAGTTGGTGTACCCTGAGATGATGACCTTAGTTGATACTGACCAATACCAGTAGTCATGATCAACTGTTTTACACGTTCACCAAAGGTATACTGTATCTCGGGGTCTGACATTTGTTTCAAACCAGCAAAGACACCGTTATAACGGAAGATGGACATCGGTTTTCGATCAGCGGGAATAGGGGTACTTGAACCCTTCATCCATATATGATAATAGTTATTGGTACCGTCACCTCTCGTATCGGTGAACATGTTTTCAATAAACTTAAAATAACCAGATCCAGGCGAACCATCTGATAGACGGAAGGTGCCAGGAAGTTCGTTGTTTACAATCTTACGGGCAAACTTAGTACAAAGAATATCCAACTCTGCGTCGGACATTTCTTTTAGACCCTGTGGTTGAGTCTGCCAGTATATTGGGTTTCTTTTTAAAACACCAGTAGGAAGATCCGCAGCAGGACTCTGGAACAAATCTGTTTCAGTTTCCACACTACTAGGCGGACGTGTCTCTTGTACTTCAATAGTGGGTAGTGTTACCGCTAGATCTGCCGCATTAGTTGAGTTGTTTTGGTCAACCGTGTTTGATTGCACAGAGATGTTGATAGACCCAGTCGAAGTCAACGTGTAACGATAGATTCCTCGATACTCACCACTAAGTGTGGGATCTACAAAGTCTTGCCATGTAATAGAACCATCACCCGCAATAACAGTTGGGGCAGGAGTTCCATTAATAGTCTCGGTGAATGTTGCGCTACCCGCAGTGGTCGCGTTAACAGAAATAGTTTCGAACCCGCCACCATTGACTTCAGTTGCGTTCAGTACAATGTTGAGTTCTAATGTGTCACCAATATAAACGGTTTGAGGTAAACCACCACCCGAAGAAGTGATAGTATGCACACCGTTAGTGACATTGGAAGTCGATACAACCTGAAACTCTGTAGAAAGAACCAGAGGGTCGTCGTTGGATGTTTCATCAAAGAAGGTGTTATTGAATGTACCTACTAACTCACTACCTTGATCGTATCTAGACAATGCAGACGTGTCAGAAGAATCCATACCCGCAAGGTGAAGTCCCGCCTGATAGGCGATTGAGTCTTCATCTGCAAGAGTAAACTCTTGAAGTTCACCACCAGATAAACTTTTTAGGGGTCTGTATGACATTAAATTGTAATTCCCACTGCAACTCTAGTTTTAATAATACTATTTATGCATATTAGAAATTAACAATTCCAAAGAACGCTTGATTTCTGATATATCTTTTTCTAGATTATCAAGACGATTTCTTTGTGTCATCTCTTGTAGTTCCTTTTCTCGGCGGATCTTTTGTTTTTGTTTAGCTGACCGAATACCAGCACGATTGGTGTTAATAATCGTGTTGGATTCGGTATCTCGAACTAAGTGTGGGTAACCTTCCACAGGCACATAATTATCTATACCCACGGATTAATGCGCTAAAAACGATATCGCAAGGTTTTTAATTGCGGGGGCAATACTACCTGCTTTCATAACCCATTTAGTTTGCGCTTGATTGAATGGTTTCAATGTACCATTCTGACCACCCGCAAGATACTCTGCACGGTTATAGTTACCGTCATTTCTCCGTGGAAGAGGTTCTCTCGGTTCTTGAAGTATCCAAGGTTGGAGAGTAATATCTTCGTCCGCTTGTGCAGTTCTATAGTAGAAGTCTACGTCTGAACTGTCAGGTAACCAACAATCGCCACGTGCATCAATACCAACAGCAGGTTCCGGCAACACAACTACTTTAGTAATGTGCTTCGATGCAGTAGTACCACCAGTAGGTGCAGTCTCTGAGACTGGATATAGGTGAGGTGTTATTGAAGGATCATCTATACAGTAACCCGCAGCAACCAAAGAAGATCTCTGTAGGTCGATGATCGGTGAAACATAATCATCTCCAGACTTGAAATCAACCTTAAAGTATGCAGATCTCACACCCGCACCTAGGTTTAAAGTTTCGGATGCAGCATTATAGATTGTTTTCGGAGAATCAAAAGTAGTATTTTCTTCAGGGGTGATACGTGCATATTGTGCATCTTGCACGAATCGAGTTTCTCCACCACTAATGTTTGATCCAGAAGTAAACTTCGCGGATGTATCAATTGAGGTAGATCGTGGTATTGCATTCTCTAATATAAGATTTGCGGTCGTAAAGACAACGTTACCTTGAGACCGAATCTTATCTCCACCACCGAACCCAGAGAACGTTGCACTGTCAACATCAATGGTATAACCATGTACATCAACTTCTTGTACTGTGTGGTTACCATTAAAGTCTGCCGCAGTGTTACCGAAGAATCCTTCCGCACTGTCTAGGTTTGCAATATCTCCTACTCGCAGACCGTGACACATATGTTTAACAAATACACGATTAGACAATGCAGTAGTTAAGATTGGATTGTCCTCTAACTCACGAGGAGCAAGATCTTCGTTGTTCAAGATCAAAGAACCACCACCTTGGTTAAACTTCGCACGGTACAGACGATACATGAGGTCTTGATTCTTAGTCTCCAACCAGTTAGTACCGTTCTGTGGTAGGAACAGAGTGCCAGGAATTGGTTGTGTAGTTACACGTTTGACCGAAGAACCTAACACAGGATTACCTGCGGTTGCACTGAACAACTCATATTCAGTTGACTGTGATGATACTACAATCGCATATCTCTTCCAAGGTTGTAGATGAATTGGTTCATCAAACTCAAAAGTTGTAGGTCTAGACTGTACAGTAGAGAGAATAGGTGTAGTACCAATCGCATCAACATCGCCGGGATTCTTAAATACATGAGAATCTGGCACGATAATGTTTTGAGAAGGTTTACCATTCTCTACTGGACGTATGTGTATGGACACGGGAAGGTTACCCGTATCTTTCGAACGGAAGTATAACTGAAGTTTGGTCAATACCAATCCATATGGGTTGTCGACATAAAACGTCTGTGACAATGGATTTTCAGGTGGTGCAATAGGATTAACTTCAGTAGACGCTTGGTGATTGAGATCCACACCAATGTAGTCTGACAAAACTGTAGACATTGTGTTTTTGTTGTCAATGTTACGCAGTTCTGTTGTAGTTAATGGAATCTGATTGGTACCGAATCGACCAGATACTTTAGGTTCTGTTATCAAAACATTACCCGCAGATACCGCGTCCAGTCTTTCCTTCTGTTCTTTAGTAAGGCGAGTCTGTGCCCTCTTACTCAACCATGAATAAGGATGTGGGGAATCTGGATAACGGAGATACTTCCAAATATTCAAAGAGTGTATCGCGATACCCATTGCTGCATAGTAACAGAATGCTTTAGACCCTGCTTCACCCCAATCGGGTTTGTCAATGTCTAGCAACATGAACTCTCTTACACCTGCACGGAATCTACGTTGAGTGAAGTACTTGGCACCGGCTTTCTTACCCCACTTCTTAATTGCCTTTTCGCGAACTGCACGGACAGAAGGTATGAAGTAGGAACCAATGATCTCACCGTTTGCATCAGAGATTAAATCAGAAGATCCCTGTGGGTGAGCAGCAATGTTCCATCCATAACGGTTACCCCAACCATCGGTACGATCAGACCAACGAACAAACGTCGACTCTTCACGACACCACTCGGATACTTTCATACCATCAAAGAATGGAGTGAATCTAGTATTGGGTTTCAATCCCTTCGCGTGGAAGAAGACCTTACGTGAACGTATGAATGGAATGAGTGCAAGATCGACAGTCCTACCAGCGTATCGTTTGCGAATTGCAGCGGACTTAATCGATCGAGTTATAAGACCGACACGACCCTGCCAGTTCCACTGCCAAGAGTTCCATAAAAACGCTTGATTGGTGGATAAGTTTTCAGAACCTTCAATTGCACGGTTTGCATTTGTCTGAGTATCTTTCCATTCGTCAGAAGACGGTGACATCTTGAGAGTACCGGTATTCTGTACATGTCCAAACGGGTTGACTTTAATATGATCAGATGCAAGTGACTGGAATGCCCACTCTGCGCTATCATGGTTCAAGTATATGTTGTCACCTATTTTAGTGACACCCGTAGACAATGAATTGTTGAACATAAGTCTTATGTTCTCTTCTGCCGCTTTAGGGTAAATAATCTGGGCATCTGGATCTAGTGACGCAGAATAATCTACGTTCTCAGTGTCTGACGTATCGTGATCTGATTGATCGTCTGATTGATTACCAATCGCGAGTCTTTCTTCTCCCGCACTATCCAAAGAAGGACTTAAAAGGTTACGTAACTCTAGTATAGATAAAGCTGTAGATTCTGATAATGCATCAACCTTATCCTCAAGGTTAGATATATCCTTCATAGTATAATGTCTATGTTCTACTGGATCGAAAGATAGATCCTGACCATTTAACGTATTAGGATTCATTTTTATCTTGTACAACTCTAACGCATTTTCTGGCGTAGGTTTGAACTGTGGATCTGCTGCTTGGTTACCCATCAACAACTGCAACTCACCTTCTTGAGTCAACAATAACTTATCTGCACGGGGCAGGTAGTAACTAATGTCTGCGGTAACATTGTCACCGTTCTTAGGAAGGAAATTGATATTGGCAAACGTACCATTGTCATTATCAGAACGGAAGTCCAAGTAATTAAATAGATTTACTTCATTACCAGTCTGATTTACGTGAGTAGGTATATCCCTATAGTTTATCGTGTTGTAAGATGACGCGGCAAAGAAGTCACCATCGTTGTTGTGGCGCAATCTCTTATAGTTAACATACAAGTTGTTGGGTGCACTGTCTTCCCCATTGTGGATCAGACGTGCACGTTGATAGAAGTTGTCTCTCTGACCATCGTCCAAAATAAAACTATTGAACATGTCAAGACCAGAAGAGAAAGTTGCTCTCACAGAGTCTAGTTCTGTCACATCAACATGATCAAACTCGTAGTAACAGTATGCAACGTCGTTATATACGTCAAATCCTGTCTGTTTGGTCAACGTGTCAGTGATACCAGTCAATTCAGTCTTGGTACGTACTGCACCAGTTTTCTGGACATAGTACAACACTTCAAGAACAACACCGTCAGCAACGTCTGAGAGAGTTATCTCACCATTAGATGCATTGACTGTGTGTGGAATAAAACCACGAGTAGTAGACGCAACAACCCAATTACTGGTGTCAACAAAAGATTCGCCTGCACCCAATACAGAAGAGATGTCAATCTTACTTGACGCAACTGTCTTACTTCCAACATGTCGTTGCACTTTCAAAACGATATCAGATATTGATTGGAGTCTATTCTGAGTCAAAGGCATCAACAAGGAGTTGTCTTGTGTGTTGAACAACTTCACATCACTGTCTGTTCCCGCACCATTGACCGCAGTGGATAACTTGTATAAGTTAGTTGTGGAAGTACCAATTGACTTGATATCAGTAAGGTCTTTATCTGAGTCGACATTGATATCAAAGACATAAATCTTGTGCGTTCCGTTGTTAGGAAGAGTAGATCCTTTTTCTACCGCACGTATTCTTGCAGTACCGATAGTATTACTACTTGGATCTGTCAGTGACGTGCTTAGATTGACTGTCGCCATATCCAGATTAGGTAGACCTCGACCAGAATCTGCAACAAAATAGTTACCGTATTCAATAGGAACAATGTCGTTGTTGCGGTTGTCTGTAGTCTGAGGACGTGGGACTTTTAATTTAACGGGTGATGGAGTATCTACTCGATAACCATTGACATATGCACTACCGGTCGATACAATCAATTCCAAAGAGGAATCACCTGCAACCTCATCTTCGAAGTGAATCGTGTATGGGTTGACAATATAGTCACCCGACTCTTCTTCGGTACGTAGTGCAATGAGTTCGTTAATCTTGTTGTATGCATCACCCTCATCGACTTCCTCAACAATTTTTGAGTTCTCGACATTGGCAAGAAATACGAAAGTTTCGTCGCTTGCGATAGTTGAATGATCACATAGAATCAATCTTATTCTATATCGATCTGCGCCGGGTGATGCAGTATTAACAGCACCACCATTGTTATCATACAAGGACGCATCATCTGATACAGATATAACTTCTTGAACAACCTTAAATCCAATCGCCCCAGTAAAGGATTGGGTGTATGGACTTATAATGAGGTTTTGTGTAGTTGCTTTTACAAATCGACCTAGTACAAAGAAGTCACCTGTTGCAACGTCAAACCGTACGCCACGACCAGATGCATTAGGAGTCTCAGTTACTAACTCGTAACCAGAACCGGACTGATCAAACAGAGTAACTTTGTCACCGAAACGATCAGGTAGACCGGCAACAACAGATTGATCAGTATTGATGTATTGGACATATAAAGTATCATATGTGAAACCCAAACCTGTGTTTCGTGGTTGTACTTCAAGTACTCTGGCTTCAAGACCAGTAACGTCATCTCTGAAAACCGTACCGACAGGAATGTTTGCAAATGCAGAACCTGCATTAGTAGATGCGATCTTGACAAACTCGTGAGCTGCGTTGATTGCCATTCCACCAGAACTAACCGCTGCACCTTCTTTAAAGATGTTACGTCCAAAACGACCCATCTCTTGATAGATCAGACTTTGAAGTTGAGTTAACTCTCGTGCTTGAAGTGCCCTACCACTGTTAAATAGTATTTGATGAAATCCCTTATCTTGATCGAGATCGTCATCATAAGAACCACTTAACGTCGCAGATGTAAATGTAGTTGCCATTTTTGTCCCTTTACTTTGTTCCCAAATCAATTACGATTCGGAAATCTTCGGTTTGTGTGCCTGATCGTAGTATAGCGTTGTTGAGGTTATTTATGTACATTAAATCACCCGAATATCTGTCGAAATCTGGTTCAACAATTGCATCAATGAACTTTGTTTTTGAAGTATTCACTGTAGTGATTGTTGTGTTAATTTCGAACTCTCCAAACCCCGTAGAGTCATTCTGTATAAAATACAGTCTGTTGTTTGAGTTGTCGTGCCAAAAAGTCTTACCCTTAGCACCTGCTCCGCTCGAACTAACGAAGATCTCATCTGCATCAAAAATGTCGCTGCCAGAACTAACTGTGAATGAGTGCATCGCAGTTCCTACGTTGCTAGTGTACTTTGCAGTTGAATCCAGTTGCGTTATATTACTTAACAGAACGACCTGTTTAAAATCATTTGCGGGGTCTGCGAGAGGTAAAGTAGAACCCTCATCGTTCTGAATAGTGTTCTGTAACATGATCTTACCTGCACACAGAGACGACACCGGATCTTTATTGATACCACCTTGTGGTGCAATGATTGGTCTGAATACTGCACTGCCCGATCTTGTAAAGTCGGATGGAACAATCTTCGCATAGTCATAACCACTACCGTGGAGCAGATTGCTGAACTTGTCCGAATCTAATTCAATTTTAACAACCTTACCGTCATCAATGGTTGCGGAGAATGCTGCACCGGTACCATTACCTTCAATATCTACCCGTGGAACAAATTGATAACCTGACCCACCGTCTACGATTGCAACACCAAGAAGTTCTCCTTTGATGGCGTTAGTCTGTAGAGATTTCTGTTCGATAGTTTCTGCAATACTAGCCGTACCCTTAATAACAGAGACAGGCATGAACTCAGATGTTTTAAAATTGTTTACAGCACCACCAGACATCCTGTACAAATATCTCCAAAGATACCCGTCACCGGTAGGGAATGTATTCTGTATTCCGTTATATGCAGTTGCAATTTCGACAGTAGGTTCTACCGTTGATCCAGTCGCAACACCTGCACTATTCTTTCCTTGTTCTATGACCATAAAAACTTCACTATTACTATTGGCAACATAGAAGTTAGAACGATTTGTGTCGTTATTATCGTACTGATTGTAAGAAGTACCCGAAATCCAGTCGTTTGTTTCCACAACAAAACTGTTTGCAGAAATTGATTTGACAAAATGCATTTCATTTCTTGTCATCATTTGATCATGTAATCCCGCAGACGAAGAATCACTACTGGATAAACCAATGTAATATCGATCACTGTCACCGTCCAAACTATTTTTGAACTGGTTGATCATTACCTTTCTGCCGTCGGATGTTATTGAACTGGTCGTCATGTAACTTACACTCTATTGTTTGTTTATCTATTTATAATGAATCTGTCAAGATAGCATTCGCAAATGATGATGCAGCATCATATCTTAGAATGTTATTTCGCAGTGGCGTTATTGTAGCTTGATTAGCGGGAGTTGCAACAATTTTAACATGATCCCCACTTGTTAAAGAGATAATAAAGTTCTCTAGGTTCAATATTCCAGTCGCAGCATCATATGTGCCCACATTGTCCAACGCGAGTTTACCTGCCGTGTAACTGAACAACTCAAGTACATTAGAACTCAGACGATTACGTAAGTAACATGTCTCACCTTGATATCTGAAGTTCTTTGAGATAACTATGTGTTGAGTGTCATCCGGTGCAGCAATCGACGTAGGATAGTACACTTTGTAGTTGGTTTGACCGGTAACAGGTTTAAATCTGTTTTGCATCTTTATCTCTGCACGAGAAGATAACACGGATGGATCTGTGTCGTCGATCTCTGTCAGTAGATTAGAACGACGGAATGACTGGTCAAAGTCACCAAGGTTCGCATCAAAATGAGTCTGCATAGTTGTCTTGACGTTGTTCTGAACCGAGGATTGATTTAATGCAGTCAAGTTCTGATTGTACTGGAAGAAGGTCTGTACCTCAATGAATGTCTCAATAGGGTCTACAAACTCAAGACTAAAAGTGACCACTGCGAGATCCTTCAAAAGAGAACGAATACCATCCTTAGTTGTCTGTTTTAGAGTCGCATCTTCAGATGAGAATACTAGTGACGTAAATACTGTACCATATTGAGGGGGTACGTTGTCTTCTCCACCCCATGTTTTAACGTCTGTTACGATGTTACCATATTCACGTAGTATCAACGAAGAGTAATCTTCTGCGGTCACTGCACGATTCTGTGCAGCATACTGATAGGGTGCATTCTTACGAATGGACTCCAAGTCTTCTTTTAGTGATCCACCAGATGAGATGGTTGTTGTGGTAATCTGGACTTCTTTCCCATTGATGCCACTGTCTGGTGTGAATGTTCTTGCACCATTTGCCTCTGGCCCTGCGGTGATGTCATAGACGACCTCGATTCTATTCCCAGACTGAGGAGAAAGACCCAAGGTAGTACCGTTAGAAAAAGTAATTTCATACGAACCATTAGGAGTCTCCTTGATCACGAAGATCTTAGATATTGAACTAATATTAGTAGTTGTGTTTAGGTTAGTATATACGTCATATGAAGAAGTCGAAGTGTCATTATACACCCTAACCTCTACAGTGTCAAGGTCTAATCGTGACTCAGGTATAACGTACGAGTCATTCTCTGCAACGGGGCCAGCAATAAAGTTCTTAGTTCTTTCAGTTCCTTCGTATATTGCAACATTGGTGTTTGCATTGACTTGAAAGTAGTATAGACCATTTCCATCATCGGTTCCGGTCAACACGTCACGTGTCTTAAATGTAAACGACTTGTTGTCTACGGTAGTGGTGAACTGAAAACCTTTAGGCATAGAGATAGACGCGGGGCGAGATACGTCAGACGAATAGTCCAGATACATTCTCAGAACCGCAAAGGATGCGTTGCGAGAAGATACCGCGTACCCAAGTGAACTCGCAAGACCGACCAAAGAAGATCTCAACTGTGCAGTGGATATGAAGGACTCGTTCAATGCAAAGTTTGCAAGCAGTGCATTGTAATGCGTGTTGTATGCAAGAACGTCCAGTAAGTTTGAGACACCAGAAGCTTCGAAATTGTAATCAGCAAACTCTTCCTTTTGTGCGAGGAATAACTTGAGATTATTCTTAATTCCGTCGAAGTCTAACTCTGTTGACTTGATTGTTGTTGCCATTTAATTTGTCTCCATAAAACAATTGCGTTGAGTTGTTTTATTCATTGCTTGTTGTGCCCAGTCCAATTCTTGGATTATCCTTTGATACCATGCAGAGTCTATTTCGTTGTTATTCGGATTGTCTCGTTCTACGGCTAACTGTTCCATCCGCATTTCAATATAGTCCGATCTTCGAGATTGTCTTCTTCGCATAGTACCCTCTTATACTTGTTCAACTATTAATACGATTTCACCTTGTGTCAACAACTGTACTTCATCTGGTACAGTCAAGATTGCGCCAGGAATGATACCAAGTTCGTCTGTTCTTAATAACAACCCATCAAACGTAAGCATACGCGAACCAGCTTCAGATAATAAGATCTCATCTGGTGCTGGTGTTGTGGTGACTGGCAGAACAACAGGTAATGCACCGCCACCGTCTGCAATCTTGATACGTAATGTATCTGATACCTGTGAGTTAACTACTCTAAACTCGATAACTACCGATATCTCATTATAATTTGGTGTTGCAACTATCTTTAAATTGGTAATGATCGCACGTGGTTCAAACCGTTTTACTGCGGAACGAATCTGTTGAATCATTTTATCCGCAGTGGTTTCGTCCATCATTTCGAACAGTAGACCACCTAGGTCACCACCATATGCGGGTCTAAAAGGTTTCTCGAATCGATTGGTCAACAACAGATTTTTGAGTGATTGTTTTACTGCGGCAGCATCCGTTTTTCGTAAAACATCTCCATCACCAGACGCATATGTAGGTGCAATCCGAGCATCCAATGTCAAATCAACATCGGAAAACGTACGTTCTCGGGTGACTCTAGGACTCTTATTAGGGTCTTTGTCGTCTGGTGAAAATATCTTTGCCATGTCTCAGTGAAACCTTTTTCTTTTATTTATACTATTATTCAGGTAGTATCTCTAACAACTCGGACTGAGTTTGTAAAGTACCGTTGAATGTGGTGTTTATATCATAACCGAAAGAAACATCGAAATCCTCGCCCACCTTAGGCATAGAAACTAGTATAGTTGTGACCAAATCTCCATTAGGATCAAAGGTATCATACGCAAGTTCTATCTCATCATAATCAAGATAATCTTTCCAAAACACTGCGAGATCATAACTTTTGCGTGGATCACTCTTACCGTTCTTATCAATTAACTGGTAACCGATACCTTGTCCATTTTGTCGCAGTTTGTTGAAACCACTTGGGTATTCACCCTTGTATCCACTTGCGGTAAAGTCCTGATATGGTTCGTATACACCGTCCGATACAATCAATCTATGTTGGGAAAACTCTTCATTAGCAAAGATCATTATCATTGCATTTGCATGAAGGACAAGATTACGTGCAACTTGTGCACGGTCTATGGGGCCACTGAACGAGTCGTTATAAAGTCTATCAAATTGTGTACGAGATCCTAGTGCACCAAGAAACTTAGCGCATGTGATACCCGGCCCTATTTTAGTAGAGGACGTGATCGACTTCCCTGCGGGGTTGTATTTGGGATCAACTAATATTTTCATGTGTTCTCATTCACCTTAAATCTCTTACTTCGGTTGTCGGATGGATTGTTACCAATCAACTCTTGTCCGAATCTTATCGTACCCTTCTTGTTTGCAGATCGACCTATGTTCGTGGGTATATTTACCTTGAACTCACTGTTCAGTTTACCCTCACCTACAAGGAAACTGGTGAACTTACCGTTGTTGAGATGAGACGGATCACGTAACTTGGATCGTATCTCTGATATGGTAGGATCGTGACTAAACAACTCAGAATAGTCATCAGACTTGAGTATCTTCTCTTCCAACTTGTCATCAACACTTACACCCCGAATACCATAACGACTTGTAGATAACTGTAGTTCTACAATCGCGGGGTTGGGTAGAGGTGCAGTAGGTGGAAGAGGAACGTAAGGCATGATGCCAGGTTTTGGTATTCCCGGCAATACAACACATGGTGCTTCCTTCGCTGCCTTGACCGCATTCTTGGCACCTTTCGCAAAGTCTGCGTAGGTTGCTTTAATTGCATAGTCAGAATGGAATGCTTCGGTTGCACGTCCTACCAGCGAACCATAGAAGGTAGACAGATTAGTCAGACCGCCGGGCATACCACCATATGTCTTACCGTAGTAATCCATCATAGGGCCACCAAATGTGCCCTTGTGACCGATCATTGATACTGTACGACCAGTTATGTTTGCGGTAGATGCAGCAGCAACCCACTCATTCACCGCAGTGGTAATCAGATCCTGTCCAGTCAACAATTCAGTGGATGCTTCGGTGAACATATTCAGGTTACCCTTAGTGATTATGTAACGATCACCCAGAGTAGTAGACGTGTTCATTCCTACAACCTGTTCGCCTTTATTTCCTTTGATGGTTGTGTTATCATCTCGATTTACTGTGGTGGTTCGTCGTCCTTTGACGTTAAGTACTTGATCTCCAGCCACATCAACATTATAATCACCGCCAACAGAAACATTAAAATCTCCGTCCACCCGTAAATCAACATTTCCTTTATATACGAGATCACCTTCTCCCTCCACTATGGTTTTCGAATCCCCACCCACAACCTCAATACGTTGTTTGCGAGTAGAAATAACAACACTACCATCTGCACGTAATTCTATACCTGCGCCAGTACGATGTTTTACTAATATACGTTCTCCGCCAGGCGTGTCGTCCATCTCAAAGGAGTGTCCACTAGGAGTTTCAGATACTTGATTGTAAGGAAAGACAGAGGGTTCTTGATCCGGTAGATCTAAGTCAACCCCAAAGTCTCCTCCACCCAATGATAGGTTGTTAACCTTTTCACCAGTTGCAGCTTTGTTGATACTGTTGTCGTAGAAGTAATCCCGTTTAGGATATTCACCACTAGGATCGGAAAACCCATCTTTGGGAATACCTTCTGTGACCTCTTTCGCAATACCCTGTTTGTCTACTCGGGTCTTATACTCATCAGAAAAGTTTGTCATGAGTTAATCTCATCCACTGTGAATGACCCCCTAGTTATCGGTGTTTCGAACTTGGAGTCTTTGTCGAAGTTTGCCTTAACATATGCACGAACATCAAAGCCAGGATCATTAGTCAACGTGTCGATATCAGAGTGACCTACGATCTGACCGCCTGGCCATACATTATAGAATGCACGACAGAAGTGGTCGAATGAGTTAAATTGACTGCGTGTTAATGAAGATGAAGATATGTATTGTGTGAGGTTGATTGTCTCACTTGGTACGTTGATACCACCCACAAAACAGACCGCAATACTACGTTGATTGTGATTAATTGCGTGTTCACCTTCAATGTTAACGGGTCTTCCTCTCTGGATAGATCCGTCTCTGCGGATCATATAGTGATAACCGATACCATTCAACCCCTGATCTACGTGAAGGTTGTTGATCTCTTCACTACCAATGTTCTTGTTTGTGGGTGTCTCTGTCCAATGACAGACCACTTCAGTTATTTCCCTGCGGACATTGCGTAGTTCTGCTTGTAACTCTTCAGTAGAAGATACATAGGGAAACACAGGATCGTTAGAACCATTCTCCCATTCTTTTTCAAAGGAACCAATGATATATGGTTGATCAAAGACTTGGGTACTTACCTCGCCACGTGTGGCATTAGTAATAGTAGTGTCGATGGTTTTCAGGAAGGTTCGAATCGTCGCAGCATCCTTACCAGTTGACTGATTGAGTAGATCAATGCATAGAGACACATCCTGAGAATTGCCCTGAGACAGTTTGATCACACGTGAGTATTCGTTTCTTGGTAACCTAGGAGCAAATGCCTTTAGACGTTTGTTTATATCAGTTAGAGTATCTATAGACAGTGAGCTTATTATACCAGTTTCTCCACCATTGGCAAGTCTTGATTGCACTAAACTATTCTTCTGATCTACCTGTGCTTGATACCTATTACGCAAGGATTGTTGATTCTGTGCGGACGAAATGATTTCAGCACCAGACGAAGTTACACTTCCAGATAATGTTTTGAAATCGTTTGCACCTCCAGTAAGGTTCTGTTTGATCTCTTGTGCGGAAGTGATTACATTTGATAAAGAAGAAAGTGGATCTGTCTTGACGTTCTTGATTGCAGACGAAAACTCACTGTCACCGGTAGGTCGACTCGAAGTGAATGTCGCGGTAGTGAACTCACCAAACGTGGGCGAGGCTGAGTCATTGTCCATCGAACTAGGTAGAGTTACCGATAGGTTATGGTCTGTTACACTACCGACCAAAGTGGTTAACTCATCTGTCACACTAGTCACCGCATCTGTCGCAAGTGAATTGATTGTCGTAGAGGTGAATGCACCAATTTTACCAGTGAGGTCTGTACCTGCATCCAATAAACCAGCGGGTGTCGCATCCATTACCTTCTTGGTCAACTCACCCGCAAGATCACTAGGGTCAGGTAAACCTTTACCCAGTCCTGTGATTGCCTGTAGGATTGCTGCAACTGTACCCGAAACACCCCCTGTAACGTCCAGAGAGGACGTGTCAGGTATCGCAATGCCATCTGAGTCTAGGATAAAGGATATCTCAACCTTTGCGGCAAATGCACCAGAGATCTTACTTGCAACCGCATTGACCGCATCGGTCTTGAGGTTCTCAATACTCGCAGAACCTGCATCTAATAAACCCTCAGTAGTAACACCCTTGAGTTGTTCTGCGGTGTTCTGAAACTTGTCAACCTTTGCAGTAATTGATTTTACGCCACCATTTACCTCATTGACAAACGCACCTGCTTGAGATACTTTTGCATTGACCTGTGCATCTGCCGCAGTTTGTGCAGCCTTGGTCAGTGTAGTTTTATCAAAGGACTTGGAACTCTTGTTAACCAGATCCTTTAGTTTTTGTTTATCTGTCATTCAAACACCTCATCGTATGCAGTCTGTGCAAGTATCTCTGTGTTGTTTGTTGTGATAACATAATTCTTATTCACGATTTCGCTCGCGGTCTCAATGTCTGTGGTATTTAATAGTTTACGGTTGACAGAACTATATCTATTCCTCAACTCAAACAACACATACGATAACTGAATAGAGAATAATCTCCAGTCAGAGGTGGGTTGAAACTGTTGTGAGAATGCGAGAAGTCCGTTAAAACGACTACCAATCCTATCAGAACGTTCCCAAGAAACTATGCCTATTCGGGGATCTTCGTTCTGGTGGAAGGTAAGGAACCTAGACACACCCTGTAGTGCACCAGTAATGGCAGCAGAGTGAATTAGATTATATCCATTGTCAAGGAAAAACTTCATGGACTGCTGTCTTCGTAACTGAATCGACACCTCTGCAACATCATCTAGTGCGAGGGGTTCTTGGACAGAGTTCTGTAGACGTGTATTAGTCTCTGTTACTCCAGTCTTACCTAACTGAACGTTGGTAGGAAACTCTAGTCTAGGAAGAGAACCTATGATCAACGGTATCTGCGAAGACTTACCATCAAGGAAACAACCAAAGACAAAAGACCCTGCAAGAAGTTGTGGTATACGACCATAACCCGATACACCACCTTCGGTAGTAGGGATAAGAACCTGCGCCCAAGGTAGATCCTTTTCGGGTATCTCACCTGTACTTGGATTGTGCACACCGTTGATCCTTACCTTTACACGACCTTCTAGTCCACTGGGTGGATGTGCATTGATAACTGTGCCGAAGAACCATCGATGGTCATCTCCGTAGAACTCTTGTTGTATGGGTCTTAGTATATTCATAGGGCAAAGTTACTCGGTATGTCACCCAGTTTGACCATTCTTGCACTGACTGTGTGTGACTCATCTAACATGTTATGTGCGGTATTCATCAACAGATAGTCTCCGGATCTTTTTGAATCAATACTATTGGTAGGATCTTTTGTATCAGAAGCACTGTTGGGATTTAGAAATATAACTCGTAGTCTTGCCCCTGGCGATACCTTACCTTCAATGAATAGGGCACCGTCCATTTCAATGTCGATCATATTCTTTTTAAGTATCTGTCGTATAACTTTGTTCTTGACTTTTAGTCTAGACTCATATAGAGTAGTACCATCAATAAGTTGTGACTCATCATGGTAACTTTTGAACTGATTGAATGTGTTCGATGATGTGACTTGGTGTATTGCAATCGCATCATATTCATCTGAAGGTTTACCTTGGATAACCAAAGATGGGTCGTAGATGTTCTGACTCGTGGACTCACTAATCAACTCGTTGGTATAGAAGTCTTGTATAATTTCTCGTACAGATATGTGTGTATCAAATCTCTGACCTGTGTGTGCGTCCAAAGTAGAGTATAACGAACCAATCGCACCTTCTTCATACAACGCAAGTGCATCCTCTGCGTTAGTCTCCTCGAAGTGGTTGATCTGGTAATAGATCTTCTTGAACTCTTGTTCTCCCTCTGCGCTAGACATCGCGTCGGTGTACCGTAGTGGTAGACTCTCGTTGATCACGTCAGTACGCAACAACTCATCCAGAGACATAAACGCAAGTTCGTTATTGTAGAGATCCGCAGAGATGTAAACAGGTGATCCTGTGCGTGTCGTCATGCGGTTCTTTAACCACTGGATAGACTCTAGGGGACTCATATATGGGATAACAAACTTTCTCTGTCCCTGTGCACTACCCTCGAACTTACTTGTTTTGATAACATCTTTACCTAGATCGCGTGAAGAGATATCAATGATCGCATCTTCTAATGTTCCTTCGTAGGATCTACTGATACATTTCATCGCATTGACGTAGACATGTTCCTCCACCAAATCAATCGATAGTATCTCTGCACGTTCGTTTGTCTTTTGTACATCATTGATCTTGGAGAAGAAGAAGGTCTTATTGATCTGAGATGACTGTGGGTCGTTACCATCTGCAACGACTATATTGATTCTTTCTGTACCAGTCGTAGACAACTCCGATCGGAAACCAAAGTCATCCAACATAACGATACGAGCATCCACAAACTCTTTGTGTAAACTCTCAAAGAAACTGAGTTCAACGATATTTGAACGCACATCAATGACCGTATTCTCTGCACCAGAAGAGAGAATGACATCCGCATTTATGATAGTGAATCGAGATTTATTCATTAGTCGTTGGCCAAGAGTCTCTTCAACTCACCAGACAACTGTCCCACTAGATTCGACTTGATTATTTTAATCCTCTTTGATTCATCGTTTTCATTGACCAACCATGTGAGATTGGTGACCGGTACTACTCCGTCCAGATTATCAAAGAATCTATCTTTCAGTTCTGCGGAATCGTTTTCATAATGATGTGTACCTTCGTACTCATAGACTGTGTTGGTCAAACTTGTACCCAACTGAAGAGGATCAGAACTGTCTGGTCTCAGATACGACAACGTGACTGAACCGGTGGGATCGGAATCTGCGGAGACAACAATCTCTCCTAGATCTAGATTCTTACGTATGACCTTACCTCTCTTAGTGCCAACTAGTATGTCAGTTCCTGTCTGATACAAATCAGAAAACAATGAAGCACTATCCGCAGTCGATAAGGAGATTTTACACGTGTAGTATTTGAAGAAATCATTCTTTGCACTAGACATGATTTGTGACTGCGACATCGGCCATCCAGTCTCTCGTAACCTTTCGTTCATAAGATAGAACGTCCAATCGTAGTCACTCTTACCATAAAGACGATGAGACAGTGTGTCGGGTCTTTCTCCATCACGGATCTCTAACTCAATGTACGCGTTTGCATCATCACTGTAGGTGTCAATCAGATCAGAATAGTTTGAAATGTTTTGAAACTGAACTGGATCGTTTTCGTCGCCAAACAGATATGCAATCTTAGGAACATTCTCAAAATAACTAGACATTAGAATCCTCCTTTAGAGACTTTGCCTTTATGCATTGCAGAGATCTCTCGGAACTGCAACATCACTTGAACCTCAACAAACTCATTACCATTGTACATACCACTCGAAGTACCGTTGAATGTAGTGTCCACATTCTCTAGGTAACACCTTTGAATATTGAAGCCGGGATTAGAACCATCACGGTTTTTAATATCTATCTGAAACACATTAGGGAACTCATATGCGAATGGTGCACCACCATCTACGATTGTAATCGCTTCAGGATATACTTCTGAACGGAAGAACTTTAAGATATTCTTGATCTCTCGTGACTCATCTGCATCTCGTGCAATCATCGTGAACCCAAATCCAAAACTACGCATCTTAACTCGTTCGAATAATGTTCTCTCATTAGGTGCGGTCGCAACTCGTGTTGCCGCCTGTGCGATTGCACCCGTCGCGGCAGATGCGTTACCACCTGCAACACCACCAAGTAATGCACCTGCACTTGCACCACCCCCAAGTTTTCCCAATCCCGCACCAACTAAAGCAGATGTCGCGGTGGGTAATGCCTTGCCCATTGCATTGATAGCGAGAGACTTCGCGGCACCAGTCAACCTTCCGTCATCGGACGATGCACTGCCTAGATCCCCTGTGGCACCCAGTATACCAACATCTACAACATTGTATGTTACACCGTCACTATACTTCAGTCCACGTGAAAGAGGAAACATCACCGAACCCATCGAGGTTCCTTCAGTGACATTCTCGTAGGATTTTAACATAGTTGAGATGGTACCCGCATCTTCCACATCTTTTTCCTTGTAGGATGATTTTGCATCAGATAACTTTTTCTGTGCTTGAGACTTAATCTCAGCAACCTTCTTTTTTGCGGCATCCATATGTTTCTTTCGAGCATTTGTCTTTACTTCACCACTCAGATCAAAGAAAGGTTCGATCTTAAATGCGGTAAAAGTAATCCGACCCGGCGCAGTATCTAAACCCCCGTTGAGTGGGTATCTAAAATCACGTGATTGATCTCTAACCTCTCGTGAAGGATCTTCAGCAACCTGTTCATCCGGCGAACTGTGTGATGCTAAGACGATTTCTTCGTCTCTTTGTAGATTGAGATTCCGTGAATCTTGTTCCATGTTTAGTATACCCTAAATAAGTTTTATAACATTTGTCTGTCTATTTATAGGAAAAATATGGCGTATAAAGGAAAGTTTAGACCAAAAAATACTAAGAAGTATGAGGGTGATCCTACAACTATTATTTATCGTAGTCTGTGGGAAAGACAGTGTTTCCGCTGGTGTGATGAAAACAAAGATATAAAGTCGTGGTCAAGTGAAGAAGTCGTGATTCCATACCTATATGAGGTAGACAGAAAGTATCACCGATATTTTATGGATCTCAAGATCGTCTACAATACGGGTAAGACTGTATTGGTGGAAGTCAAACCAGATGCACAGACACGTCCTCCTACAGGACAAAAACGTACTAAACGATATATCACCGAAGGATACACCTACGTCAAGAACATCAATAAGTGGGAAGCGGCAAAAGAATATGCGGCAGACAGAGGGTGGTCTTTTGAGATATGGACAGAGAAGACTCTCAGTAAGATGGGTATATTACCTAAGTCAACAAAACCTTTGAAACCATTAAAACCCTTCAAGAAAAAGACTAAATAGATCTATGAATCACTTAACGGAAATCAAGGAATCATACTTTCACCATCTGAAGTTTGCATGGACGGTTGCGTTCGTGTTGATTGTTCATGGGTTGTTACCTAACCTCTGGACAACTAAAGCGTCAGACATGATGGAAGAGTGGGAGAAGAAACATCAGTAATCTATTTAAGACAGTAGAACTTGAAGCGTTCCGAGCGGGGATAACACCTCGTACGCGAGAGTCTCGTGCGTGGTTCCGCAAGAAAGTGCAGAATATGGGTGTAAATAGGCGCGGTTTAATGCGAGAAGACCCAGTAGAACAACGTGCAAAGAGTGCGGCAGGATCAATGTACATGTTTTTCTATGATCCTAAACACCGTGCAACTCTACCCTACTATGATTCGTTCCCCTTGATAATCGCGGTTGGCCCTGCGCCTGGCGGGTTCTATGGGTTAAACCTACACTATCTACCCATACCGTTACGTGCTAAGTTCCTAGATGAACTCGTGGGTATTACAAACAACAGTAGGTATGATGAGTCGACTAAGTTTGATATGTCATACCAATACCTGAAGTCTACTTCCAGTATGAAGTACTTCAAACCATGTTACAAACATTACCTTACTAAACAGGTAGAAGGTAAACTCGCATACATTCCACCACCCGAATGGGAAATTGCAACGTTCTTACCTGCCGCGCAATGGCAGAAAGGTGGTAGAAGTCAAGCATACGCAGACGCAAGGAAAATGATCTAATGAGAATCCCTAACGTAGATGATTTGAAGTCTAAAATCACCGCTGGTAAAGGATACGCAAATCCTAGTCTATATTATATTCAGTTACCTGCTCGTAACCTGAACGGTGAGCAGAAACAGTCCATCGAGTATTTTGTTCGCAACATAACGTTACCCTCACGAAACATACTGACAGTAGAAAGAAACATCGGAGTGGATCAGACTAAAGTACCCTATGGATATTCAAACGGTGCGGTCTCTATGACCTTTCGTGTACTCAATGATCAGTTGACACGACAGTATATCGAAGACTGGCAACAAACAATTGTGTCTAGATATGATGATACTGTAGAAGGACATCTCTCGGTCGCATACCCTAAGATGTACATGAGAGACATCAAGATCTCACAGTTGGATCGTGGTATCGCTTTCGCGGGTATCAACTCTAACAAGAGTGTGGGTCTTGGCCCAATCAACGTTAACGTGGGTCTAGACGTGGATATACGCCAATCTGGACGTGAGGTTTACCGGTGGGTACTCAAGGATGCATATCCTATTTCATTCACTCAGGAACAACTCAGTGATGACCGGAAGGGTGTTACAAGTGAAATCACCGTAGAGTTCGCATACAGGTATTGGACAGGTGAGGCAGTAAACGGTAATCGATCGAGTAGTATTGATACTAATGTCAACGTCACTTCAGACGCGGCACAGAAGGCAGGAAAAGTAGTTAACGACACATTTGATAAACTTGGAAAGAAGATATCAGATTTATTATTTTAATATTGGAGCTTTATAATGGCACTACCTAAGTTAAACGAAACACCCAAGTACAGTTTGACCGTCCCTTCGACCGGACAGGAATTGAGATACAGACCGTACCTTGTGAAAGAAGAGAAGATCCTTCTCATGGCATCATCGTCAGAGGATCCCAAACAGATTATGAATGCGGTGCATGATACGATCGCTGCATGTGTTGAGGGAATTGACGTACGCAATCTGACAACGTTTGATCTGGAGTATATCTTTATCCAGTTGAGATCGAAGTCGACAGGGGAGACAAGTGAAATACTAGTCAAGTGTCCCCATTGTGAGAGTCAACAAAAGGTGACGATACCTTTGAATGAAATTGAGGTCACTGAGACGACTGCAAACCCAGTAATTAAGATATCAGATACTGTGACTGTGGTGATGAAGTATCCTAGTTATCAGGATGTACCACAGACCGGCGGAGAAGAAGATGTAGGTTTCTCATTGATTGCATCAAGTATCAAGGAAGTGATCAGTGGAGACGAAAAGATAGATGTTCAAGACGAACCGATCGAGAGTGTGATGGCATTCCTAGAGTCCATGACCAAAGATCAGTTCCAATTGATCACGAAGTTTTTTGAAGATGCACCAGCAGTGAAGTACAATCTAGAGTTAATATGTCAGAAATGTACTACTGCCTCTGACATTGAAATAAAAGGACTCCAAAGTTTTTTTTGATATGCCTCGCGCATGAAGAGCTTTCCAATTATTTTAAAGTAAACTTTTTGTTGCAGAGGCATCATAATTACACATTGACAGAACTAGATATGATGATACCGTGGGAGAAAGAGGTTCATACCATTCTCCTACTTCAAGCACTGGAAGAAGAAAAAGAAGCTAAAGAGAAGGCAAAACATGGCAATAACACTGGATGACGTAGTACTGGCAAACATGGAAACCAACGAAACGTTGGGGATGTTGGTTGATAAGACCAACATTCTGATCGAGATGGAAGGTGACAGTTTCGCTGGACTCGAACTACTCAACGAACAGTTTGAAGATTTCCTTGGTCTTGTGCGTAAAGAGTACGGCCTTGCGGCAGAAGCACGTCGAGAGGAAAATGGTCTCAAACCACCAGTACAGGATGAAGAATCACCTGTAAAGAAACCAGAAAAAGAAGAGTTGCCTTCCTTCTTTGGTGATGTACCGATACTGACTATTGGTGCGGGTCTGGTTGGGTTCGCTGCTAATTTTGTTAAAGGGTTTGCTTTACAGACAGAAAAATTGATCAACCGAAACATCTTTAATCCCATAAGAAGTATGTTCACCTTCATCGGTGATAAGTTCAAGTCATTAGGTAACTTTTTTAAAAAGACATTTGATATGGTAAAAGGTTTCTTCAGACTAGACATCGCAGATGATGTCGCTAAGTTCGTGGAACCTTTCAAACCCTTTCTTGATAAGGCAAAGGAGTTTGGTAAGTCATTAGCAAACAATCCTCTAGTCAGAGGTCTGAAGTCCGTTGGCAAATTACTAGGTCGATTTGCGGCACCCCTTGTAGCAATCTATGAGTTGTTCACAAACATCACTGAGGAGTTTGCAAAGTCATCTGGTGGATTCCTTGCCGGTCTTGGCGCACTCACTCGGGGGATCTTTAAGGCAGTGGTAGACTTCTTCGCAATCTTCTTAGACATACCCAAAGACATTATTAGTTGGTTTGCGGGTTTAGTTGGACTCGAAAAAGTAGAAAACTTCTTAGACTCCTTTACCTTTGCAGGCGTCTTTGATTATATTATAGACCTTATCGGAGATGTGGTTAGTTTGATCTCTGGTTTCTTTGGCGTCGATGGTTTAGAGATATCAGATGCGGGGCAACAAGTTGCAAGTGTCACTAAGTCATTTCTCCCAAAAATGATACCTCCAGACTTCTTGGAGTTTGAGGTGCCTTCAGTGGAAGTGTTTGGTAAGACTTTCGGTGGGGGTTCGATTAACCTAAATCCAATTCCTGATGAATGGTATGCCGCGGCGGGAATAGATGCACCAGAGGGTTCTTCTTCTATAACATCTAATGATACAACGACAAACAATGTGTCGACTGTAGAAGGTACTGAGGTAATAGGTGGGGATGCATTATCTTCTGAAAACATTGAGGTGTTGCGTCAAAGGTTTAATGCGGAGTCGTTACAGGCAATTAATGAAGAGAATCAGATCACGAATGCGATCAATACAGAGAGTGTTACCAATGTGGGAAGTTCACAGGGCGCACCAGTAATAATACAGGATAACTCTGTGAACTCCACAAGTGAATCAAACGTCAATCAAAGTGTCCAGAGCCAAAGATCAATGCGATCTCCGACTCTGAACAATGGGACACGTGCGAGTGCATATGCGTCCTAGTCTTCGTTCGCGAGTTTGGCAAAGAATGACATCGTGTCTTCGTCGCCTTCAGATACCTCAGGCGTTGGAGCACTACTCGATTTCATTGGCGCTGGCTCAAGGCTTTCATCCAGTGCTACCTGCTGAGTGGTTGGTATCGCCCTTGGCGCCTCACCAAGAACCATCTGAAGACGAGACTTCAACTCATCATAAGTCTTGTAAGAAGCAGGATCAGTAAACTCGTTTAGATCGTGCAACTTATTGTAGACACCTTCCAACACTTCGTCATCTTCTGACAATGCGGTGGGTGATGCGAACTCAGACTTATCGTAGTTACGATATCCCTCGACGTTACGAATCTTCAACTTGAACGATGCACCTTCCCAGAAGTCGAACGGATTAACCGGTTCTTCATCTTGGAATTGTGGTTGCATCATGTCCATGACCTTATCAAAGATCTTCTTACCAAAAGTAAAAAGGAATACTTTACCTTCATTCTCAGGGTTAGATGGATCAGACTCGACTATGATGTTGGAAACATAGTGTAGACGACGTTTACGTTCGCGAACGATCGCACGGTTGTCGTCAGACTCTGTCGCCCATAACTCGCTGTTCATTTCTGATACAGGATCTTGTTGACCAATAGAAGTCAAAGATCGTTCGATGTACCACTGACCAGTTGGCCCTTTAAAACCATGATCCCAATATCGTACGAATGGAACGTCTCCATCCTTGCCAGGCAGGAAGCGAACTACAGCATAACCATTACCTGCTTTATCAACAGTAGGTTTCCACTGACGTTCGTCAATATAAGATTTCTTGTCTTTGGTTTCGGGGGTGGCAGCGGCAACTAAATCAGAGATGTTGTTGCGGTTACGTTTAAGGTTTGCAAATGACATATGTTTTTTCCTTGTATGAACAATGTATAGTTTCTAGTTTATTTGTCGTCACAGTATACGTGACAATGTATATAGTATCAAAACTAATCCGGTTTGGCAAGTGGTTGCCAGACAGAATCAGCAGTGAATACATATGACCCTAAGAACTCTTGATCCCAACGTTCAGGTTCAATCAAACTTAGAATCACCTTACCGTCAATACGGTAAAGATGGTACTCCACTCCTACCCGAGGTGTGAAGTTATAGGATGCAGTATACACTAATTCGTTCAAATTGGCAAGCTCTACCAATTTTCTATATTCTGCATTCAATAGATCTATTTTGTTTTCAAAGTAATTACGTGCGAGAGACCCGCGTTGAGATAAGAACAAATCATTGTCCGGTAACTCAATCGCGGGCATATTTGAACTAGTACCATAAGGTAACAGTGCGTTCTTAGAAGAGGTCAAGTTTCTCCCAAGGCAAGAAGTCCTTACCGAAATGACCATAGTTGGTTGCTTGAGTAAGATCTATTTTAAACAAATTAAACCTATCAATTATTCCACGCGGTGTTAAATCTACATGGTCTTTTATCAAGTCTACCAAATCTTCTCGGATCTTTCCGTCTGCATATACGTATAGACTGGTTGGTTCTTTAACACCAATCGCATAACTCAGTTGTACTGTACAGTTATCCACGTCTTTGGAATGTACAATGTTTTTTGCAAGGTAACGTGCCATGTATGCACCTGACCTATCTACCTTAGTAGGATCTTTACCTGAGAATGCACCACCACCGTGAGGACAATATCCACCATAGGTGTCAACAATGATCTTACGACCGGTAACACCCGCATCACCATCAGGCCCACCAATGACAAACTTACCGGTAGGATTGATCAGGTACTCTGTGTCTTCATCTGCCCAGAACGATAAGATTCGTTCCATGACTCCCCGAACAACACCCCGTGTTTCATCGATGTCCTGATCTTCTCTATGTTGAACACTACAGACAACCTTGTTGACACGTATGGGTCTACCAACGGAATCATAATCCACAGACACCTGCGCCTTCGCATCAGGGCCATATGGCAGGTACTTCAGGACACCAATCAAAATATCGTGACTGAGATTGATTGCGAGAGGCATATAGTCCGGTGTTTCTTTAGTTGCATAACCAAACATAAGACCCTGATCACCCGCACCAAAATTATCGGTACCTAGTGCGATGTCCGGTGACTGACCGTGCAGCCTGTTGATGATCTCTAAGTTTTTCCAATGAAAACCATCCTGTTCGTAACCGATCTCTTTAACAGTATCCCTAACAATCTGTGCGATCTGATCTTCGTTGAACTTATCACTTTTGTACTCACCCGATAACACTACCAAATTGGTGGTGACCATAGTCTCGATTGCTGCACGGTTGTTCTCATTATAATTAATAAGATGGTTTGCAACGGCATCCGATATCGCATCTGCGACTTTGTCTGGATGTCCCGCGCTAACACTCTCACTAGTAAACGTATACATGTTTTTTTCTCGTCAGTCTATGGGTAATACCGAATCGTCCTGTTGGATGTACCGGAGACGTTTTGCATCTGCCTCCAGTTTACCCTTGATGACCGGACTGATATACTTCTTGCAGTCTTCAGGTTCGATTGTGTATTTCTCACATAGGTAAATTATTGAGTCAAGGTAATTCATATCCAGTCTTATAACCACTTCTTCGATCATGGTTTGAAAACGTTTCTTGGTCATTACCACATCTTTTAATTCGGGTTCGACGACCTCAGTCATCAATCCCTTCACCTTTCCATACTCTGCATAAATCAGGGTAATATACTCCTACAGTTCGTTTGGCAAAGCCATCCTTATCATAAGCAAGGGCGACACATATTGGGGTAATTCTTTTGTCACGGTTTAATCCGTAACAGTCATCTTGCCAACATCCAGTCCGAAGATAAGATTGCATGTTAGAAATATACATTTTAGACACAGCGTCAGTATACTTCCCATCTTTCCATGCAGCAATCCATACTTTAACTTTATCCGGATGCAGTTTGTGATCATCGTCTAGATCTTGAAGACTAGGGTGGATTGGTGGTTCACGATGCATGTTTGCACGGGTTTGTTCCGCACGATCATACATAGGAATTAGAATCCTACGCAAAGACTCAACGTATGAATCTGGCATAAACCCCAGACGTATTGCTTTCCATCCTTGTTTAGCAACAGATACTATGTATATGTCTGGTAACGCACGAATATCTACACCGAATCCAGAGTGATCACGGATCCACTTCTTCATAGAATGCAACCATTCCTTCTCGGATACTTCACCGTGAACAAACGCCTCACAATCTTTGAAGGCAGCGATCTGTTCTTCTTCGGTCTTCGCCTTCTTTAGGGTGTCCCATTTTGGGACTGGTATCAACGTCTTGATTTGACGACGCGGAAGTGGTTTTTTCTTCTTTCTTGCTTTGGTATTAAAACCGGTAATCTTCAGTGTAGACATTAATCTAGTTCTCCATTCTCATTTATACCGCACCAATTACAATGTTGACCTTTGGCAATGGATATCGATGTCCTATCCATCGGACAATCATGCGTCCAAAAGTCTTTCTTACCAAAGATCCTATCCCAGTTGTCAGCAACTTGCTGATCATCAACCGAGGATGGTCTCTGTTTGTCTCCTTTCCCATTCATACTTAATCCACCATTCAGGTTTAGGACGATTTGTCCACTTTGCGAATGCGTATTTATCTTCCCAGTAAAACTGTCTATACGAGGCAAGTGAATCACCTTCGACGATACAGTGAGGGAACTGCGCCATTGCAGGAGTAGGTTGGGTGAACCGTTTCTCCGCATTGATTGCCAGTGGTGGAATCAACAACGTGTACTCCAGTTTAAGTTGGGTCAGATGTTTACGACCATACCGGTGAGTATACTCGTGGCACAATGCAACCCACATCTCATACAACCACCCATAGTTTGCCGCAGACTGACGTACCCATCTTGCTGAGGGATGATTGAGGTGACACGCCTTGTACAGACTCTCTTGCATGTCAGGGTCGGGGTGAAAGAACCGACGGATACGATGACCCTTGGTAGTACGACCTTCCCACTCGGTACCGTCGATAATACGATGTGCTGTAGACATCAACTGAGCGTACTCGACGATCATTTTTACGACGTGTTTGTCGCAGTGTTGTTCAGCACATCGGATTGGATCCGGATCTAGATAAAAGATGTTCACTTGAGTTTAGACTCCAAATATTCACCACCGTTTTCATCTACCCATGTCGCAACATTGTAGATCCCAGTTATGATATAGTACACCAAATCCCACAAAAAGGCAATAGGATATACCACACCATATACAAAAAACTTTTTACTGGACATTATCATCCCCCAGTTTTTTAAGTTGAACTCCGCTTTTCTGAAGAAAGTCTTTACCTTTTCCCCTACTTGCATTGTATTCAATATCATAGTAAACCGTCTCTATTCCTGATTGATATAACAATTTGGCACACTCAATACACGGCAAGTGTGTCGTAAACATGGTTGCACCTTCACCCGACTCGGTTGACTTCGCAAGTTTGGTGATTGCATTAGCTTCCGCATGAAGCACTTCTGGTTTAGATTTATAGTGACCGTAGATGTCTTTGTCTTCTTCATGGACTTTGAAGGTAACGCCATCATTAGCAACCCACTCCTCACATTCATTAGACCACCCAGAAGGCATACCATTGTACCCAATACTTATGATGCGATCATCTTTGACAATGACCGCACCCACTTGTGCTTTATTTGCAGTGCTCAGTTTTGCAGTGGAGTGAGCAATCTCCATAAAAAACTTGGTAAACTTATCCTTCATGAATGAACTCCAAATCCGCGACGGGATAAACATACTCGATCTTGTGAATAAAAGAACGACAGAGAACCCGATCAGGGTTGGTTTGTTCGATAACCTGATACACCGCTCGGTACTCAAAACCAAGCGGGGAAGGGCCATAGACAAAGTCGCCAGCGTTAAACTTTATCATGCGACATTCAGATCCGGATGGTAAGCATACTGTTCATCACCGTAGATCGAGTTGAAAAGGACATCGACATCTTGGGCAGACAAAGTGTTGTCGCAGATGATCATGTCAGTGTCACCCTCCATCTGGAGAAACTCTAGACGTGTCGTGAAGACATCACGAGTACGGTTGTAGAAGTAAGTGAAAGTTTGGTCAGTCTCGTTGCGCTTAAAGATCATGTTTTTATTGAACATAAGGTATTCCTATCGAAGGTGAAACTCAAGGTTAGGGTTGTTCCAGAACTCTGAAACGTCTGCGTAGAGAACGACACACTGGTCGTGCTGATAGTACTTACGCAGGTTATAAACGAAGTTGGAAAGAGTGGAACACCACTCTTGGGAAATCTCATTCCCATAGTTCCACCGCATGTAGGCGGACTTGATGTAGGACATGGGTAACGGGGTTGGTAACTCTTTATTCATAATTAACTCTCTCATCTCAATAGGGTACTATTATAACATTGTTTTGATAACAAAGTCAACAACTAAAACTGACTAATTTCAAAGAATCGGTCACGCCGCCTTAGCCGCCTCCAACTCCGCGACGAACTCACGATACGGAAGAACCGTGCCATCCATCTTCTCGATGACCGTAGTCATCTCAGACTGGACACCCAAGGACTGCTCCCACGTGCATATACGACCCTTACAAGTGGCCGAGTACTCGATGACGGTGGACTGAACACACGAGAACTTATCGTCCTCGACAAAATCCATGTACACCGGAGATTCCCAGTGTTCACAGAAGTCCGACACCTTGAAGTCACACTCATCCACGAGACTCTCGCCAATGATATACTCCTCAGCATAATCAGAACTATGGCGGATACAACGAGCCACTGACTCGTAGAACGACTCGGTTTGCGCCTGTTCGAGGTTCACCTCGACGACGTAGGTGTTACCACCCTTGGACTTCCAGTACTGCGGGCACTCGCCCGTACCGTCCCAATCATGGGCACCATAGTTTTCGCGGAACTGTGTGTGAACTACATATTTCATATTAGACTATCCTCTCAATACCAAAACCATTACGCAGACTGCGTGGGGGTTGACGTTTCTTTCTTGGTTTCCAACCCAAATATTCCATCGCTTGCATTGGTGAAGTTTCTTCAACCAACTCGATATAATCTTCGACAGCGACTTTCTTTACTAGGAAGTTAACCCACGACTTCCAAGGTTTAGACCCGTACTTAAATCGCGCAATGAAAAGTGGTTGGGGTTTACCATGCCAAGATGGGTGACAATCAGGTCTTGCGACCTCCATGTTCACAGACTTACTGTGACGACCACGGTACATCAAGTACATACCGTCCCAAACAAACTGTTCTTTATCAAATCGTGTTTTCATAACTTAATCTCTCATCTCAATAGGGTACTATTATCTCATGTTTTGAGAACAAAAGCAACACTTTTCTTAGACCGTTTTGTTATAATGAACATTCTTTTTATGAATATTAGTCTTGACGGTAGAAGATATGGGATCCGATAGTCCCTACTTGTTGTAGGGATGGAGCCCAATATGGATTGACATAGGTCGTGTGATAATGGGTGGCACCCTCTGTGATACCACGGAACTTACCTACGTGTAACATTCTATAAGCAATATACACAGATTCTTCCCATGCATCTGTATCGGTTGCGTCATCGTTCTTGCCATCACAATACCAACTGAACTGACAACGATTTCTTTTGGGTATAAGAACGTCCGGATCTTTCCAAGAGGGTTTAGTCTCTGCCTGATATACGACTGAACAGACATCACTTGGATATCTGTCGTCCCGTACCCGATTCATAACTACATCGGCAACTGCATATTTGCCCGCTAGGTTTTCTGACCTTGATTCATGATAAACATTCATCGCTAAACAATGCAGATCTTTTGATCGATATTCCAAAGAGTTGTCCATCACAAGACCATCATCAAACGTACTTGCATTAGCATACATGACAATCGTCACTAAAGTTATACAAGCGAGGAGAGTTCTATACATAGTTACGCCTCTTTATCAATATCCCACTGGACAACTGGTTTACCACGCATGTAAGACATCAAAGACTCGCGACGTTTGAAGTCTGACAACCATGCAGCGTTAGTTCTTTCTGCATCCAAGAACACCCCATTGGTGATTACAGTAGGTACAATGATTAACATGTGTACTACGATACTTACCGGAATGCTGTAACCTAACCAACCTAGGTAATAGATTGCAATCAGACCAAAGAAAGCACTCCACATGACAAACAACACCACCATGAGGTACGACTGTAAGACCGGTTCGTTAATGAACCTTAAAGGGTTGAAACGAACGTCCATGACTGAACGCCACGAATCCACCACAAAACTTAAAAACTTAATCACCTAACACCTCCTAAAACAAAGACAATTGAACAGGAGCGAAAGGGTCTGGAGTAATAAGTGCCATCCCCTCCTCCTCTTCTACGTAATTCGAGACTTCTTCTACCGCATCTACATAATCTATGCGTTCACAAAGTTTACCAACTATACGTTCTTGGTTCTCTATAGACGCGTCGTTGGACAGATCTTCGAGTTGATCTAAACACCACTCGCCCATTTCACCTCGGGCATACCAAGGGGTTCCTGTTGTTCTCATACTACCTCCATTACAATTCCAATTCTTTTTTCACGGTTGACCTCAATAGTCACCGTATCACCAACGCGTCGACGTTCGCCTTCGGCATCCAGAAACACGTGGGACTTTATTACCCGCTTACCATAGTAGCGGTACTCAATCTTATACTCATTCCAGCACCAGACCGGAAGTTTGAAAAAACTCAAGCTGCATTCTCCTTTCCATAAACATGATCTACTTCAAAACCGCACATCGCGACTTTATATTTTACATTACCTAAAAGCATCTGGTCACCCATCGAGGTAGACCGGAGACCGTACGTTACACCTTCATGGACTGGTAGTTCTGCCATGACGGTCACATCTTCGGAATAATCCGGATTAGGTTCAAAGTCATTACGACTCCAAGAACCACCAAGGTTCTGAGTACGATGGTATGCATACTCAAGGGCTTCATCACCCTTGCGATTACCAACTTCAACAAAGGCAACAACTCGGGGCGAATCTTCAAACGCGGTGTGGATAACTGATACAGTATTCATTAGATTTCTCCTTTAATTAACTGAGACTCACGCAACTCGGCAACGATGTCACGAACATACTCGCGATCGATGGAGTCACCTTCATAGGGGGTTGCACCTTTCATTTGTGAACGTGCAATACGGATTTCGGTCGCGAGTTTTACCTCGTCGTACATGTATCCGTAGTCATAGATACCACCGTGACCGTAGAACGACAGAACATATTCGATAAACGAATTGGTGTAGTAACTGATATCATACGGTAAGGTGGACATTAGTTCGCTGTCAGAAGCGCAGATTATTGGTTTGGAAGTTGCAGTAGCAGTCATATATTCTCTCTCTCATCATCAAATTACATAGTAATTATCTCATGTTTTGAGAACAAAAGCAACACTTTTTTTAGGTATTTTTAGATATTTTTAGACTGTTTTGATCTCAATGATGGTACTTCTTATAACATCTTCGTATATACCATCCTCGGTTAGGACGACAATTCTGTCGGAAGTGTTTTTGTTGAGGTGATCTGGCATAGTCCCTTCTATCTCTAAAACCATGTCAGTCTTCCAATGTTTGTAAGTTACTTTAACCATTAATAGGGGAACTGTTTGTTTGTTTTGAAGTCTTTTAGGTAGTCTTCGGGGAAACCTAGGTTCAACATGACATTGAAACTGTGGGGGTTTTGCAACTGGTTGAAACAGTACTTCTCTCGTGCATTACAGAACTCGTACATCTCTGCGTCGTCCATGACCGCGTGGGAAGGGATCTGAGTTGCCTTATCAAACCAACGTTCGAGGTTCTCTGAACCAAGGGCACACAACTCCAGACACTCATTGGTATCTTTGATGTTACCTGCAGCAATCATATTCTCAGAAAAGATCTCTTTTGCCCAGTCCGGAAGTGGTCTTGTCCTCGCCACTTCTTTACGTTCCATTTTCATGTCATTAAATCCCGTAGGAGACAGATCATGGAAACATCCTGTGACTTTCTTCTTAGAACAAACCACATCGAACCCGTAGATAGGCATCGGAGTCTGTGACTTGGAGTATGCATTGACGTGCATCATCCACATCCCATGAGAATCTCTCTTATCTACAACACTGACGTGACCCATATCTAGTACACGACTAGAGAAAAACCAGTTGTAGTGACCATACTCTTCTCGATGGTCTGTGTTCGGACTGTCACAATAGTAAATGAAATTGCGAATCAATTCATCCTTGAGACTTATAAAATTATTCCACATCATCCTACCCCGAGTTTTTTAAACTAACATAAAAAGTGATGGCACCAAAGATCATTGGGCACATCATGACAGAAAGGATGCCTACTAAAAGACCAAAGTGTTCAATCATTCTACCTCCTCCAGTTCCTTCAACATATCTCTATGATATAGAAACCCGTTGTAAACCTGATCCCAGTCGATCTTTAGTTTACGTATAGATTTTATTGCATTGGTAGTATCTGAGAAGTTCCACATCAACTCCATATCAGGGTTCCTCTCAGATATGATTTGACCACCCATCAACATTGCCATGTAGTTTAGATAGACATGTGAGTACCACTTGTCCTTATCATCCTCCACTCCCACAATGTAGTTGATATATCTTGCGGTCGCACGACACATCAAGTCTCCATCGATTTTCCCACCAAGAGCAATAACACAGTCCGAGATTTTATCACATCGTGGCAGAGACGGGTGAGGTAACTTTCGGAAGATGTTGTGTTCCATCGCTTGGAAAATAAACCATTGGTTCACCATGTATGCAATAGATTGTGTGTCGGTCAACTCACCTTTAAAGAGTGAGAGGGAGAACGGCATCTTCTCTACTTCGTCGTGCACTTCTTTTATCTTCTCGTTCATAGTAACTATCTATTGTCTCTTGGAGTTTAGGATACCAATCATCACGGTGTTCGACAAAGACTTGTGCGTCTCCTTCATCAACGGCAATGATGGTAACTAACTGAGTAATCGGCATACCAGTACGTTCTTCCCACATGATTGCATATGCAGTCTCTTGTTGAAAATACTGTTTGATGTGCGCCTTCTGTTTAGTCTTACGTGAAGTCTTGAAGTCGATGATAGAAAGTTTGCCATCGAACTCTGCAACACAATCCACACGACCTGCGACTTTGAGATGATCAGAGTACAGAGGTGCTTCTTGTAAGTAGACTTTACCGATACGAGTATCTAGTATATCCTTAACTTTGAGAAAGTCTGCATGGATATTGGGCATGTAACCCTTGGTGTATTTAGGATCGTTGTCGATGTATTTCTCGATCAACTCGTGGACGACAGTACCACGTTGAGATGCACGGAAGGAGATCTTATCTGCCTCCTCATCACCCACACGTTTACGCCACATTGCGATACCCTTCTCAGAGAGTATAGACAACACAGTAGTAATCGATGGGTAGTTACCACCCTGTGGTAGGACGTAACGTCTACCGTCCTCACTCATAGTAGTGTCGAGGTCTTTGTACCCCAGATCTACATCAACGTGTTCAAACATTCTTGGTTCTCTTTTCATAGTAAGTGGCCATTATACAGGGTTAGGGAGACATTGTCAAGGGTGTTTTTAGACTGATTTTGCATAAACATATAACTAAAAATTATAAGAAGAAATCGTCTTGGTCTATGGTAGTCTTGTGTCTATACCCCAGACCCTGTAGATATTTTGTCTGTTCATTTCTATCGCCTTGCGAAGATCGTTCGATCTGTAGTAGGGGTTTACAACGTTTTAACGTATCAGTCATACCATACAGAGGTTGCATGATGTACCCTTCTGTATCCATCTTGATGAAGGAAACGTCCTCAAACTCATACGAATCAATAGTTTTCGTATTGATAATGATTTGTTGAGTCTCATCAAACTGTTCTTTTCTACTAGGATTTTTCCATCTAGATTCGATCAGTGTCTTGGTCTGGTGGTTCTCGATTACGTTACTGCCAGGATTCACCTTATTAACCCAAATGGTCGCAGTGCCTTCAATGTCACTAATACCTACATTGTGAATCTCTATTTGATCATTGTCCTTTGTGTTCTCTTCTAGACACTCAAACAATGCGGGGACTGGTTCAAACGAGACAACCCTTTTGAATTGACTTGCGAACTTGAGAGCAGAACCACCAACGTGACCACCAAAGTCCAGAACAAGTCCACGTTTATTAGTGAGTTTAAGTATCGTCTCCCACTGGTTACGTTCTGCTGGGCCGGGGAAGTAGAGGTTCTTCCACAATCTCGCGGTCGTCTTTTGGTAATCAGGAAAAGCATAACCTTCTGTGTTAAAGATCATTTTGACATGTCCGAAGGATCAGCTCGTTCCTGTAGTTTACTCATCTTACCCTTGTATACCTCTACACGAACATTGTCAGGTTTAGGTATCTTCAAGTGATCGTGATTGTGGTGCAGAACAAACTCAGTGTTGGGGAACTCTTTAAACAGATTCATCCACACGGGTCTCCAATTACCCAACAAACGGTAGTTGTTGTTGTCACTGCGATCACTTTGTAATATTAGATCGGTATAACTACGCATGTTAAAGTCTAATATTGTATCGAATCCGTACATGTGGATCTGATCTGCTTTGTGACGTTTCGCTGCGTAGTGGACTGCCATGTGTCCACAGTTGAAGTTGGTTGCATTACCTGCATACTTCGGTACTTCAGTGTAGAACTCTTTTACACGATGTGCATACTTGAGGTAGAACGTACTTCTCTCGTACATCCAGATTCTAGGTCTAGTACCCAATACCCATTCATATTGGTCTAGTGCAAGTTCACCCTTGGTGAGTGCCTGCATCATCTTAAAGTCAACCATACAAGTTGCATAGACCTCTGAAGGATCCATTTCAAAGGGGGGCATGTTACACAGAATCTTCATTCCATGTCGAGGTTTTTCCTTGAAGTATTGTGCTTTATCACCGTTACCTATTACATGACAAACTTTCATTTCCAATATTCCTCAATCCAACTTTGCGGTTCATATGTTTGCATCGGTGTCGTAACCGATTCGTTCTGTGCCTGTATCACACTAGGTCTACCGTGGAAACAAATGATCGATGTGTCATCTAATTTGTCAGGGTATACCTCGTACTTATATGACTTTACTTTGTTAGGATACAAGTGTTGAAGTAGGTCACGTTTCTTTATAACGGAGTTTAACCATTCCCCATCGCCCCGAAATCTTTTGAGAACATCATCACCGGTAAAGAAGAACTCTGCACGTAACCAATCCATCGCACCAGATCTCCATGCCATTACACCAGACTGCATAACACCCTTGAGGTGTTGTTGATGTGCGTTTGCCACACCAAGATCTTCAATACCCATAAAGGTACCATTATAGTCCATCAACCAGTCTATCGATGACGTGATGATTGTGTCAAGATCTAGGTAGACAATACGACCACCGATCTTACCATCAAATAGTTGAATCTTGTTCCACCACCCTGTCATGCCGGGATCTAGGATATTAGTCTCAACTCCATCAATTTTACGGTCAGACAAACACACAAACTTATGTGGTCGAGTGGTGTTCCTCTCTACCGCACGTTTAAGTTTATGTACATACTCTTCGGAGAACTTGTCTCCCCACAACACACAACATACTGTAATCATAATAATTTATAGTCCTTATTGTAACCATGTTTCGCAGAACATCCACCCTCATTTTGGATGGTACTGAAACTGTCTTGGGCAGCGACAGGCCATGGATAGTATTCTTCCAACCAAGGGAACCATGCGGTTGTCAAGAACACGTCAGTAGGTGATGCGTGAGTCTTTGCGTGGTCAACGAGTGCCTTTGCACCCTTGGGGTTGATACGATATGCATGTGCGCCTGGAAAGTACTTCTTACTTGTCAACGGGTTTGTACCTAGTGTCGTAGGAGTTTTGTACTTCCCATAACTAGGTTGACCCAAAGAGATGCAACCTTGGTAATTGATGAACTCGGGTAAGTTACCGACACGAACTGCGTCATGTTCGAATATCTGAATCTCTTCGTTTTTGGCAATACAGTGTTTCCAGAGAGAGTAGTGAGACAGAAACGCAGAGACACATCGGTCACGTCTAGAGATAAACTCTTCCTTGTCCATGTGTGAGAACCACCCCAGAGACATATTTTCTTTCTTTGCGATCTGCATAGGATCATCTTCGGGAGTAACACCTGCGTACATTTCAACATTGTATTCTGGCATAGACGCAATACATCGTTTCGCAGCTTCTACCGACTCCGGTATATTCATGACTGTAATCACATACGACTTCATAACATCATCTCTTTAATAATTCTCAAATCACGATTGCTTACACATCGTGTAATAGTAGAGGAACCATCATAACACCGATACTTAACCTTCTTGTTTTCTAACAGAACTTGATACCATCCGAACTCTGCTGCAAGTAACTCCTTATCATTATGTAGTCTCTCCACTAACGGTGAATCCCATACGTCTGCATGGTGTATAATGATACCACCGTCATAAACCATATAGGTATGACGACTATTATCATGGTCTCTATAGTTGTTAAACATCTTTCGTTTACCTTTAGTGGTACCGAAGTTCATGAAAGACATAACACTGCGTTTATTATAACACAACTTTGCATAATATTCAAATGATTCTGTAGGAGAAATAATGGAATCGTATCTGGCGCGTACTATCACGTCGTAGTTTTTCCCATATTTTTTCATCATGAGGTTGTGATTGAGGATCTGTTTGGTCTGATGAATATGACGTTCGGTGTTATCGAACTTTAGTTTCTTCTGCCAGTTCCAAGTATTACGCATCGCGGGGTTGTCATCATATGGATGGTAATTGATGTCATACTCTTCGATCACCTCTACCGTGGTGCCCCAACTTTCGATCAACTCTCTTCTGGTACCCCAGTCTTCTTTCCATATGGCAAGGTAAAGATCTGCGGTAGGAAACGCATCCTTGAGTAGATCAATCGAGAGTGTAAGTACATCGTCATCCAACCGTAGTTGTCCACCGATGATGATCGCAGTCTTCATGTTGTCGTAGTTGAAACGGTTCCCTGAACCCGTGTACAGTAGTCCCGAATACATCCAAGACGACTCGGAAGAAGTTGACGACACATGATCGCATCATTTGGCCATGCGCCAAACTCTCGAACTAACTCCAACATTCTACGTGCAAGAGAGGGTTCGATGTAGTACGCAGAGTGGCCGGGCAATCCCTGCGGTACCGTGTCTTGATCAATAGAAGGTACGGGTAGGACATAACCTTGTTGATTCTGTAGGATTGAATGATACATTGAACTGCGTCGAGTTGCACCTCGGGGATCATTAAGGGATATACACTGGAATCTTGACTCATCCAACAACTTTAGATTTACCTTCTCCGTGAAGATTGCATCATCTTCGAGAATGATAATAGGTGTGTCGGTGTCTACACAAAGTTTCCAAAGTTTGTAATGAGACAAGAAACATGCAATACGTTTCTTGGGTTCTTCGGTCTTATAGGGGTGTTTGTATAGACCAGACCTCAGACACAATTTTGATTCATCCCACGGGTAGTTCCATGTTATGTCTTCTAGAATCATTTCGTTGTCAACACGTTCTGGAGTGATCGCATCAAACGTTTCGATATTAAACTCATTCTTTACCAAACGACTAGACATTATTAATTTGGATGCCGCATCTGTCGACTCTTTATTGTCAGTCAGAACGATGACGAATGATTTTACTTTTGCCATGTGTTTTCTCTCGCATTTGACTTACCGAATTGATAACCTTTCTGAGGAAGTCCTAAGAAATCTACCAACTTGTCGGGGGTGTCGCCACTGGTAATACTCATCTCTAGAAAGTTCTTAGAGTCTTTGAAGTGTTCTCGAACATCATCATTGTGTCGTTTGTACGCATCATGGTACTTGTTACGATCCCACTGTGGTGCACCATAAACATCTGTACGCAACTCAAGAACAGGACTCGCATACTTCCTATCTCTCTTACGTAGAAAATAAGGTTCTACAGCATCAATCCAGTTCTCTCTAGTTAAATGCACAAACTTAGATTCGGGTCTCAACTTGTGTAGATACTTATAGAGTGGTATCACTGGAATATCTGAAGCACCGTCACCAACGCCCAACATTAGTTGATCGTATGTTGGGTAATGTATAACGTTCTTTCCATAACGTTTCAGAAAGTCAGAGAACGTAGTAGTACCTGTCCGAGAGAGACCCGTACAATATATTTTAATCATACTATCGATGTTCCATTATTCATTGTAGGCCAGTCAGACTTGGGTTTGTTTGCAATCGTGTGATGCCATGCATTTGACTGATTGTCTGCACCACGCATCTGTATATGTACCATCTTAGTATCTCTTGTTCGAGGATCAACTGCGGTACGTACAAACGAATTACCATTGTCATATGGACACCATGTTATATATCTGTTCCATTCGTTATCCAGTTCTACAAAGTCGATGTCCATAGAACACGCCATTGCGTGTAGATATCCTTGGTCTGTACCATACACCTTACCACGACAGGAAGGATCTCCCTCAACCATCTCAACGTACGGTAGGAAGGGTTCAAACTGTTCACGACACTTACGCAACCCTGCGTTGGAGTATAACACGACACCAGAGTTGTATACCTTGGGTCGACCATCCATATCCATAGGCACCTGACAACCATACTTCTCGGTAACAAGACGTGACCATGTCAACTCAGTAACCTTGTTGCACTGTTTCTTTAGTTTGGGATCCCATCGATATTTGGTCTGGAGTGGTTCTGTCGCCATCGCGAGTTCACCAGTAAACGTTTCGAAAATGTTTTCATTACAGTTATCCAAAGGGAAGATATCTGTATCCGCAAACATTACATTATCATACTCAAGAAACGCATCATCGAAGACTGGTTTGAAACACCCGTAGTATGGTGTCACTCTACCTAGTCCAAACTTCTTGCCAAAGTTCGCGTTTAGATCGAATATGTAATCTGCACCAATCCTCTCTGCATATGCCTTCATGCAGTCCGAACCGTATTGTGCAGATGGTCGGACGTTCCCGTCCCAGTATTGATAGATTAGATTTTTACTCACCGTAATGTCTCCGGTACCATTGGACAAAGTTAGTTACTCCTTCTTCGATCGAGGTCTCAGGTTTATACCCAATACTCTGTAATTTAGTTGTGTCTGACGCAGTCGTCTTGGCATCTGCGGGGTGTTTAGGGCCATATTCAATGATTGCCTTCTTACCCAAAGTATCTTGAATTGCATCCACAAACCGTTGCAACTCTACCACCTCTCCACGACCGATAGAATACATGTCGCGGGGTGTCATATTGTCGACCACACATCCTATACCCTGTACGATATCATCAACATATGTGAAGTCTCGTTGCATATCACCGTTGTTGAATAGAGTAATGGGTTTACCTGCAAGAATGTTCTTAGTGAAGTCAAACAGTGCCATATCAGGACGACCCCAAGGGCCATATACCGTGAAGAATCGTAGACCAACCGCATTGGGTATCTTAGAGATGTGGAACTGTGACTCGGTGATTGCCTTGGTATAACCATAGGGGTTGATCTGAGGATATAGATATTCAGGTTCTCCCCAAGGCAGTTCGTTACCGTGCATAACACAAGACGTAGACGCATAGATGACGTTCTGTATGTCATTTGCCTCACATGCAGTGATAAGGTTTAGGGTTCCAAGACAGTTGACATCGATGTATTGATCTGCATGATCCATAGAGTAACGTACACCTGCCATCGCAGCAAGGTGTATCACCATGTCAGGTTTGGTAGTACTGATATAATCCATCAATCGAAGTCGATCGCGAAGATCCAGAAAACTGAACTCAATACCTTCTTCCTGTAGACATGCCACACGCTCTTTTTTCAGAAGAGGTTCGTAGTAGTTATTAAGGTTATCGAAACCCATTACTTCATGACCTAGTTCATTCAACCTAAGTGCAGTATGCATTCCGATGAAACCGGCGATGCCGGTGATCACAATCTTCATTCAATTATTCCTTTTTGTACTAACTTTCTGTAGTTAAGTATCTTATCCTGTTTAGGGGATGGTCTCCCCGGCGTGTTCTTCATTTTACGGCGAATATGGATTATATATCCTTCATCTACGTTTTCCTCAAACGAGGATCTGTTCCACTTGTCATCATCTAGGTACAGTGAAGGATCTTCCTTTAGATCTGCACGTACTGCGAGACGATGCATGATACCCTCATCTTCGTAGTTGTTATGAAACTGTTTAATCTCATGTTCGTGTATCTGTTCACGGAGTTTGATTCTGATATCTTTCTCCAGTCGATAGATTGAACCACCCCAGTATGGATATCGTTCATCCCCTAACAGAGGGAAACGATTGCATAACTTCTTACGCAACGATGGTTGAATGCCAAAGTGTCTACCAACACCAGTATCATCTGTAAAGATGTTCTTGGTCAAACCTTTACGTGTGAACATGTCAATGTCCATCATGACCACAATATCATAGTCATCCCACTTAGGTGACAACATACACATCTTCTGACAAGGCGCACTCAGTCCACTACGAAAGACATCACCGGTGACCAACTCATAGTCTGCACCACAGAACTCTGCATATGCTTTGATAGACTTCTGTGACTTCTTCTCTAACTCACCCATTGGGCCAGTCCAGTGTTGTAGTATTATATTTCTCATATCTTTCCCTTCAGGAAGTATTCAAGATCTTCTGGTGTACCCAGACCCCACATACCATTTGCGGTGTGAGTGCGTATCTCTTTACAGTCTGCGATTGCTTCATTGAACACAGGACACACATAGAACTCACCATTGACTCTTATGTCCTTTTCGATCATCTGTTCTGCATACTTTACAAAATCAGATCCGTGTTTCCAGTAGTAGTATCCCACCGTGGCATTGTCACTGATAGGGTTCTTCTCTGCAACCTCAGTCACAAAGTTATTTTCATCTATCTTCGCAAACGACCACTTGGGGTGTGTTGCTTTGAATGTTACTATACCACCATCTGCACCAGTCTCTTGCATCTCATACATGAACTGTGTAGGATTCCAGTCGACCCATTGGTCACTGTTTGCAAAGAACAAAGGGGAATCATTGTCTATGTAATCCTTAGCGAGTAAGGCAGTACATGCGGCACCTTGTGTCATCTCATCTACTTCTACTATTATACAGTTTGGAGCGATCAATGGCAACATGTTTTCGAGATGAAAACGTTCACGATGTTCTCTCTGTACAACAAAGATAAAGTTTGCGTCCAGTCCTAAGTTCTCTACCACTACCTGTATCATGGGTTTACCATTGACATCGATCAGGGGTTTAGGAAAAGTGTACCCTGCTTGCTTAAAGCGAGAACCTGCACCCGCCATAGGTATTAAAACGTTGAGTTTTTCATCTTTCCATTTGTTATTCATAGGGTTCGCCAATCTCTGTAGTTTAGGTAGTATGTTTTCTTTGGTCACTTCGGTAGGGTTTGCAACACGTATGCAAGATGCACCAGATCTCTTTGCCGCCAACAATCCAGGCGGGGAGTCTTCGATAATAACAGTCTCTTCGGGCAGAAATCCGTACATGGACATTGCTGTCCAATACATTTCGGGGTGTGGTTTGGAGTTTTTAACGTGATTGTTTGACAGGACAATTTTGCAGTATTCTAACAAACCTGTCTTCTCTAACGCAGAGTATACAGTTGGTTTTATTGAGTTAGAACACACACCGATCGTGTATCCTAGTTCAACAAGTTCTTGCATAAGTTCTATTGCAGAGTGGTTTACAGGTACACTGCCCAGTTCTTTTACTGTAATTTCCTGTTTATTTCGGAATATATCTTCGTGTAACTCGGAAGGTAAACCCTTTAGTTCGGTTAGTAATTCTAACTTCTCTAAGGTCTTTCTGCCATCATATATGTTTCGATGTTCTTCGGGGGTGATCGCATAGTCTTCACCGAGCGCACAGTTTAACGCTCTGTAGTGAATGTCTTTTGCGTCAATTAACACCCCGTCTAGATCGAAAAGGATTAGTTTTGTATTCATAAGTGTAATCTATAATCATCACGTCACTGTTATATAGATGCATTATATCCCGCAAGCTTCGCGAATCTCTACATCGCCGCCAACATATACCCAGTTCGCACCATCGTCATCATGAGTAAACAACTGTGGTGTCAACCGCATATTAGATATCTTTGCACGGGCATGTTCGTTGCCCGGCGCGATCTCATGTTGACCAATATAGCCGGGGTCTTGAGATTCCGCAATCATCATCAGATCTTGTTGTTTTTCAAGAGTTAGATTTTCAAGATCAACCACTTCAATCGAGTCTTCTGATCCCGCAAGAAGATAGTTTTCTATCGATTCTTGTGCCCCGTTGCAGTATATACAATGCCCTTCACCAACACGTACTAAGTAATAGTTCATTATAGGTAATAACTCCTTATTGCTAAACCGGAATAAACTCCCTCACTACAATAGATTGTAGGTAGATTGAGGTCGACACAGTAATATCCAGCTTGGTTAAACACTTCTTCCCATTCATCTCGTGTCATTCTGATTCGATGAGTGGGGTCTTTTCTAGAACACTCCAAAACATAATCTTCTCCCTCTTCTGCACAGATAGGCATTCGGAACACTATGGTTTCGGTCTCTAAAGTATTGAGTAAGTCTAAGACCTGATCCATGTTCATATGTTCCAATACATCTAATGCAAAGGTAAGACCATATTCTTTATCGGGGTCGATAGAGTTGCTTACGTCCAGTCCCTTTTCCCTGCACTGACTTAACGCCCATTCACTGATATCAACACCACTTACATCTTCGTAACCTTCGTTTTCCATTGCTTCGATCACGAAACCGACTGCACAACCAAAGTCCAATACAGGGCCTTTGTTGAGTCCAATCTTCTTCAACAGATCATTGATGTCTGCTGCGAGTCTTTTGTAACGATCTCCTCGTTGAAGGAAATCAATGTAGTTCACTGTACTGTAATATGCTTCACCAAAATCTGAATCATTCATCATGCAAAGTTCCTATCATCTTCACTCATTTGTTGTGCAACGGTATGAAGAAGTTTGTTGTTGTTAAAATAAAAACAGTTGGGACATGCTTCCTTCCAACCACCATCACCTGCGCCTCTTATGTTGTATGGGACACCTGTTTTTGCATATTGTATATTACAAGTATTCCATATTTCTAACACATTGTCAATAGATCCAAGAGAAAAATCTAGGTCATATGTACGTTTCTCTAGTACGTGACTTGTGCACACATACACCTGATAGTCTCCTCCTTCAGGGTGTGGCGCAATGTAAGGACGTGTGAGACCCACATAACAACCATTATCATATGGTGTTGCGTTATCCCAGATATCCTTGATAAAGAACTTGTTGTCAACGTCAATCTGTTTCACAACCTCTTTCCACTGGTTCTGTACCTCTACCTGTGCACCATCAATCAGAGCATTACCCGCAAGACGACAGAACTTGATCTCTGGATTTAGTTCAATTAACTTTGCGATCTTTTTGATTGACTCTACGGTTGTACCCGCATATGGTTTGTTCGTACGCGACAACTCATCTGGTATACCACCAGTACCATCATATATGATATAGGATAGACCGATCTTATCTTTTGGAAACGAACCAAAGTCGTAATCTTCGGGTTGACACTTCTCATCTAATTTGATTAGACTAACACGGATCCACTTGAGATGGGGATAAACTTCTGGTCTGAGGTGACGTTCTAGTTTCTCGGTGTTGGTAATGATACCTACGTCAAATCCATACTTAGATGCAAGTAGGACTACGTCGTTGATGTTTTTCTTTGATACCTTGTCACGGTACAACATAGGATTACCACCACCGGTAATCTCAATTGCCTTTGCACCTAACTTAGAGAAGTCTTCAAATAACTTTTCGATCTTTTCGAATGGTATGTAACTCTTTAATGGTCGTGCAGCCACCGAACAGAACGGACAATCACTGTCACACATTTCACACAAACATAGTTGTACGTTGATCGGTTTGAACGTATCTTCGTATTGGATAGAATAGAGCACATCCGTATGTTGGAGATACTTGTCTCCCCACGTGGCGTACTTCTGTGTCTTCTCTTCGTAACTCTGACTCATATCAGTTCCATAAGTTTATCGACATCTTCTCCTTTATTCGGTAACAAATCTTTTAAAAAGAAATGTACAAAATGACATGTCGAGATGTCTTCATTCGCGGTAAATAACCCGTTCCACTTTTGGTTCATATGTTTAGTAGGAACCTTATATTTCTTCAAGAAATAATTAAGTAATGTCTGGTCTGTAGACCACTTCCATGGCCCTTTACCATTAACAAAGTCCATAAACTCATATCGTTGGATGAACTCAGCCGGTGTTTGGTTATTTAGGTAGGGACGAAACAGAGATGAGTTGATCAGGATCATACCCATGTTGAAAAACTCGAACCCACGTTCATTTGGTTTAAAGTCTATGTTGTTACACTGCAATGTAGAGTATTGCATATGACTATAATTCTTGATTTTATCGACATATCTTTGTGATATGTTCATGCCGCGTTCACATACTGCACCGAACGCATGGTCTGTACCAAAGTCATCAAAGATGTTAGGTGTGTAATCGCGAATAAAAATGTCTGCATCAATGATCGCGATCTGATCAAACTCATTCATAAAACTAAACGCGTTTTCTTTCTCGTAGATGGGCAAGAACCCACCGTGTTTTTTCCACGAGTCTTCGGATCTGTTACTCTGAAAGGGATCTGGACGAATGTTTACTATGGGTGTAGTTTGAACCATATGAGTAAACCCGTATTTCTTACAGTACTCTGCAACACTGTTTATACAATGTTTGTACAATTTCGAGTTCTTCGCTTTGCCTAGACAAACTTGATATACTAGTCTCTTCACTTTTTCATATGCTCTATAGTTGTGCCAATGGATCTATTCTGTACTTGATAGACATGGTCTGTTTCAAATACACCGTTCTTACCACAGTACCCGTGTATAGTACCGTCCGAGTTCCATGTGATGTTACTTATACCCTTCACATCATTCACCATTTTTGTTGCAATTTCTGGTGTTAGATAGTATGCAAGACCCGGCAGATGACGTTTAGCTTTACCCGTATGACCTAAACAAACCATATCGTTTTGTTGCCATATACGTTCAGGTATAGGTTTTACCAATAGTGCATCATGTTCTAAGATTAATATTGGTTTCTTTCTTGCCTTTGCCCACAGTTCTACATGACTATACCAGACTGCTTTCTCTGTCGGTGTGAACTCTATTGTATCACGTTTCTTTCCGAAGGTCAAGTATCCTTTTTCGTCCATTGTTTCAGGTGTAATCGCCTCGAAATACTTGACATTATACCCATCCCAAGACTCCTCAACTCTACCCCGATAGTACATCGATTGGGGAGATGAGGACATCTGGATCATCCAGACATCAGGTTTCATTTTGATAGTCACGAAGATTAAACTCAGTACCATGCATCTTCATGAGATCTCTCTCGTGATTTGTGTAGACCAAAACTTCTGGATCGTCTATGAGAAAATCACATGACTTACAAAAATCTGGATAATCGCCAGAAGTGTGTTGATCCCGTAGTTTAGAATATGCCTCTCCATAGAAGATGGATTTGATGTCGGTGTCTTCGGTGTGTCCTAGGACTGCTTCTTCATCTCTTCCAAGGACTTGACAACACGGATGTACAGCACCTTTCTTATTGTCAATACCACCCGCACGAATAACGACATCGGGACTAAAAGGTCTTCCGCAAGTTTTCACCGATCCTTTACGCACACCAGTATCAGAGATGTCAGTGACACCTGACCAGTTGTGCATCTTCCAGATTTCTGTTTTGACATCGAGTTCTTCGACTATGCGTTTGTAGTGTTCTAACTCAAAGTCTATGTTGTCGTTGTCTGTGATTAGATGATAGGTAGACACAACACAATCTGAGTTAGTCTCTTTGACATAATCCCGCATTGCTTTCACTTTGGCCCATGTGTTATCAAAGTTACCCGCGATACGGTTATACATCCACTTGTCATATGCGTCAACATCATATCCAATCCAAGAGAATCGATAGAAGTCTAACCCCGCATCTACGCAGTCCCGCATGAACTTCCCTTCCATACGATAACCATTCGAGAAGATAAACGCCTTCGCACCATACTTTTTGACAATCTTGATATACTCGGGTAGATTACGATTGAGTGTTGCTTCACCTGAACCATCGAGATTGACAACACGTAGACCATACTGTGCACAGTCTGCTACATTGTCCTCGAACTCTTGGAGCGACATCTTCTTGAGAAAACCTTTATGTCGTCCGCCTGTACGTACGTCTTGAGGACACATAGAACAGGAGTAGTTACAACCACCATTCACTTCTATAACTGCCCGATCGATTTTAAAAGTCATCTATTTTATCCATTAGTTGTTTCTTATAACGTCTTGCACGACCCTCTAGATGTTTCTCGTTCTGGGGTAATCTATATAGGTAATCCCAGAAGCAGTCTTTGGGGTCATGTGGTTTACTAAAGTGAACACCCTGTGGTGAATGTACCTTTGCGATACCGCTATCACCTAATGAGATAACAGGTTTACAAAAGTTACGTGCAATATACTGCCACATCCCATCATAGAAGATGCAGAACTTAGAAGTACTTATATGGTATATTGCCTCACGTACGGGTGTACGATAGGACAACTCAACGAGTTCATATCCTTTGAGTTCAAGAAACATGATAATTCTTTCCCACTCTTTCACCGAGAAACTCATCTTCCATTTCTTACCACCAGAAGGTATCTCTCGATTGAAGGTAGGTCTCCAGAACACTACTTTGTTTTGAGAACGTTGGAATAACTCTTTACGGAATAACCAGTGATGAAAGGTGAGTACCTTTTGTTGATTTCTTTGGTGACCGAAACCCCGCCACCTCAGTTTCCTTATCTCCATGTCTGTTGAGTTGAAGATATGGTTAACAGTAACGTTGTGTGCGTTGTGGTACATCCCTTCAAGAATGTTAGAACGTTCGATGATGGTTTCTGGGTCTTCATAATGGTAGACATAGTCCTCATCATGCTCCCAGAAAACATTCATCTTAATTGGATGGTCGTACATCTTAGACAACGAATGTGCTGCATTCAGACCATACAATATGTCACCGACACCAATTGTACCGCGCCAGTCTATCTCGTAATCATCATTAACTCTTATAGGTTGACCCGAGATAGGTTCACGAGGCACTTCGTTCATACTATTTCACTCTTGCAGTTCCATCATCCCAATTCTCTTTATCCACACGTTTTGGTTTTTCGTGTTTTACCGCAACGTTTAAGTTTTGGTATTGGTTCTTGTGACGATCTTTCTTTTTGTTTCTAGGATCAAAACGGCTGTACTTCGCCATGGTGAAAACTCAACTCTCTTCTAAAACTACCATTAACCGTTCAGCTCTGTTAGTGACCTGACGGTGCCATAAACTGTCCCTACCTTCCACACCTGCACGAACCCAATCCCCTTCAGCAATCGCAGAGTTGAAGTTCTTGAACTTACTGAGACGGGTGCGTCCCATATTGAACATCATATTAACAAGTACACCCTGTACTCTGTCTGGTAGTGAATCAAACTCGCCCTGTCCGTATAGAGCATGACATTCGTTGATCGCTGTATCGAGGTCGTTATCGAAACACTCTGCGACTCTTTCTTCACTGACTGGGGTTCCTGTGGGTTGTCCATGTTCGGGATCTGATTCGAGGACGAGATGCCCGACACCAAAGGTTGGATAGCCGAGATGGTCGTTATAGATGACATATTCTACTCCTTCGTCAACTTTTAGGGTTTCAAACACTTCTTGCCTATTCACTTTAATCTCCTTGGTAAATTGATTGTAACATGTCTTCAAACTCTTCTACTTTTGCGAGTCTGTTTGGCCAGAGAATGTATTCTTTCTCCGGATTCTTTTTGAGGTTGTTTAACAGTGGTGTCACTGCATTGAACAACTTATCCAAACGTTCTTGTGTATCGGATCCTAACTCACGTTCGGTGGTGACGACTTCTAGTTCGTCTTCTGTTACCGCAGTAAATCCGAAATCAAATATATCGGACATTACATTTCTCCTTTAATTGGTTCATGCGATTCCCATGTGTTCCTTAGTCATTATATAGTCTCTCACTAGACCACTACGAACTATATCCTCCCAACAGAAGTTGATTGTTTCAAAGTGTTTCATCTGTTCCAATATCTCTAGGAACGTACTGATACCCTTCTTGTCTCTATCTGTCTTGAAGTCTGACTGTCTGCCATCACCACAAAAGATAACTTTGCAGTTGTTCCCTATACGTGTAATCACAGAATCTAGTTCATGAAAGTTTAAGTTTTGCATCTCATCAACTAACACAATCGTGTCGTCAAATGTTATGCCCCTTATGTACGAAGTTGATTCGAACTCTATGTATTTATTATGAACTAACTTCTCATATGCGCGATCATCCTCAAAAAGATCTGCCGTGACTGCACGATAAGGGCCTGTGAATGCCTGTAGTTTCTCTTCAATTGTGCCTGGCAAAAACCCCACCTCTCTGGTGGGTACTGCTGATCGAATTATATGTAACGTTTCATATGGAGTACCCTTATCAAGGATCTCAACCAATGCAAAATACATTGCAAGAAATGTCTTACCCGTACCCGCAGTACCTACCAACGCAAGATTATTACCCGACTTGTATGCTTCGAATGCCTCTTGTTGTCTTTGTGTTACTGGTTCAATGGTACGTAGTTGTTCCATGCGTATGTTCATGGATTCAGAATGTTGTTTTTTCAAAGTCCGATGAGTCCCCATCCGTGGTTTGCGATTGCGTTAAGAATGATAAACCAACATGTTGCCATATGAGTCAACCACCAAACTGTTCGTATTACTGCGACACTATCTGCCTGTTTATCGGTAGATCCGACCTTCTCTCCAAGAGACTTGGCCCAGATCCTCCACATTTTTTTTCCCATTACCATCCTCGAATGATATTATACATTATTAGATACGCACACAGAAGATTAGACAATACAATGAATGTCCTTATGTATGATATTAGGTTTTCGTTGGTTGGGTCGTACCCATCTTCTTCATCAAACGATCCTAAAGCATGCTTCCAGATTTTCCAAAACTTAGTCATGGATAGTGTTCTTGACGTACCTGCTTTGGTTCGATTTGATTTGTTTGAGTTTGTCCTTCCAGTCACTACTGGTCTTACTGAGTACAGATCCTACTCCAGTAACCATTTGCGGTGCGGAATTGATTTGATTAGTCCATTCTCCGGACTCGACCATCTCGGTCATTTTTGATATGGAGATAATCATTTCAGTGACTTCTCCAGTTTTGATGTGTTTCATATCGTATGTTGGCATAATATCGTTGTCCAGTACGTAAAACGGGCCTCCAATAAAGAGGCCCGTGTTAGATACGGATCACCCCCTTAGTCGAGATTCAGCGTGTTGAATTGCAGTCTCTAAAAACGTTTGACGTTTAGCGACTTTGTACGCAATGTCTGCTTTCCCCTTTTTGTTTAGTTTATGAATGTAATGTCCCAACTCTCGCGAGTCTTTCCTAAGTCTTTCTAGTTGATTTGAGTTTCCAACCATACTCTCTCCTTCAGCTTAATTAGTGGGGGGTCTATTCATGAATAAGTTCTGGAAATGCCTCCTGTACCAGTTTTTTAGTGATGCCTTTCATAGGCGGTTTCTTGTTTATCATAGTAACGATCAATTCTGCATCACGAGGATGTATCGTCTCAACCATATCAAGGAACAATTTTTCTCTTTTGACACTCGGCAAACGTTCGGACTCACGCAACCCCTTCACAAAATACTTGAAGTTCATGTGTTGTTTCAACAAGGTTGTGGGGGGACTTTCGTCAGATG
>Ga0115572_10000148_pt1 | contig 60622 bp, 59 predicted proteins | sample COGITO_mtgs_1206_FD_88681 | JGI IMG/M metagenome (GOLD analysis project Ga0115572, IMG submission 88681) | Pelagic marine microbial communities from North Sea - COGITO_mtgs_120607 | ecosystem: Environmental > Aquatic > Marine > Epipelagic | place: Germany:Helgoland, sampling site Kabeltonne... | reverse complement strand
GAGGGCGAGGGCGAGGGCGACGGTGGCGACGCCGCTGCCGCAGACGACTCAGGCGAGTGAATCAAGCCAACGAATCCGCACGATCCGGCGCGTTGAGCGCGCCGGATCGTGCCGTTTTCAACCCCGCTCCTCGCTGATGGCGATATTCGGGCGCAATGGCAAGGGAGCACCCTTCGACTGGTTGATCATCGGGCTCGGAAATCCGGGCGAGAAATACGCCAACACCCGACACAACGTAGGCGAGGACGCGCTCCGCCTCCTCGCCGCACGGCGCGCCGTCAGCCTTAAGGGCGGCCGAGACAATGCACTGCTGGCCGAGACGCGCTTTGTTGGCCCCGACGGCGCCAACGAACGAACGGCGCTGGCGTTCCCGATCACCTACATGAACGAGTCGGGGCGCGCGGTCGGGGCACTCGTGCGACGATTTCGCATAGAGTCACCCGAACAAATCATCGTGATTCATGACGAACTCGACCTCCCGCCAGGTGAGACGAAAGTCAAGGTCGGCGGCGGACTAGCCGGACACAATGGACTCCGCTCGATCACACAGCACCTTAAGACACAGGACTACCTCCGAATCCGGATCGGAGTCGGCAAGCCCGATAGCGCACACGTTGGCAAAGTTCATGTCTTGGCGAAGATCCCGAAACGTCAGCGCGAGGTCCTCGACAAGGCGATTGGCGAAGCAGCCGATGCCGCCGAGATGATCATCGCCGATGGCGTCAATGCCGCTATGCAACGCTACAACTCCAAGCGTTGATCTCTGAACGCCCCTCGGGTGCCGGGCCAACTCCGATGTTCGTTGGGGCCGACATCACGGAAGACAATCGGTACCGTGGTGACGGTCGAACACAGCGAGAACAGCGCCGGGCACGGGTGTCAGATTGGAGCCAGCGACGGTTCAATGGCGGGGTGACCGACCTGCGCCACGAGCAACTTCGATCGGCCACACAACTCGGCGGCCCCCCTGCCGCTGTCGATGAGGACCTGGACACCCCGAGCGGCGCACCCCTGCGTTCGCTTGCACCTCTTCTTCGCAACGAACCCGGACTGACCCGAGCATTCGGTGAACCCGACGCCCGCCTAGCCGTCGTCGAGGTTGCACGACCGATCTCGATCGCCGCACTCGCCACGCTCTCGAATCGCCGACCGCTGCTCGTCGCCTGCCCAACCGGCACAATGGCGCGGCAACTCCACGGCGATCTCAGCCAGTTCCTCGACGAAGAAGAACTCGCACTTTTCCCCGGGTGGGAAACGCTCCCCTTTGAACGCGTCAGCCCCAACGTAGAGACGATGGGGCAGCGCCTCGACGTGTTGTGGCGCCTCCGGGATACCGCCCGGGTGCCGAAAGTGATCGTTGCGGGCGTACGCGGCCTGCTGCAAAAGCTTGGCCCAGGAGCCCTCGACATCGAACCGGTGGTTGTGCGCCCCGGCGGCAACGTAGACCCTGACCACCTCGCTGAGACCCTCGTGGGTTTCGGGTACCGTCGCGAAGAAGTCGTCGAACACCGCGGCGAATTTGCCCGACGCGGGGCGATCGTCGATGTGTATCCGGCCCGCGCGGACGCCCCAATCCGCATCGACTTGTGGGGCGACGAGGTTGACCGACTCACAAGGTTCAGCGTCAACGATCAACGCTCGACGGTCGACCTGGCCGAGGCGCGTATCTTTCCCGCCCGTGAACTCACCCCCACACCCGTAGTGCGTGAACAGGCTGCTGAGCTCATCGCTACCGAGCCATGGGGCCGCGAACAGTGGGAGCGCCTCGCCGAAGGAAACCACTTCGATGGCATGGAGTCCTGGCTGCCGTGGCTCGTCGGCGACAGCCATGGCGACGGTGCTGCACTCATCACCGACGTCCTGCCCGAAGATGCCAAGATCGTTCTCATTGAGCCGCGTCGGATGCGCGACCGCGCAACGGACCTGATCGCCGAGGAGGACGACCTCGCCCGCACACTCGCCTCCACCTGGGCTCGCGACCCCGACAAGACGTTCCCCCGACTACACGCGGAACCCGACGTCCTCTTGAGCGCCGCCGGCTCGTTCTGGTCGATTGACTCCACGCCCGACTCACCCGACACCCCATTCGTCGAGGCGATGGGGTGGGGGCCAGTGGTCGGTGACGGCTCCGGCCTGACCGATCGACTCCAGCAGCTCCTCACCGAGGGATACCGCGTCGTCGTCGCTGCCGACGGCGACGGCTCCGCCCGACGCCTCAAGTCGCTACTCCTCGACCAAGGCCTTGATTTCGTTCTCGTTTCGGGCCACCTTGACGAACTGCCGCCAGGTGGGTCGATCGTGGTCGCGCCGCTCTACCGCGGCGTCACTCTCCCGAATGCCAAAGTGGCAATCGTCGCCGAGTCTGACCTAACCGGACGCCGACGCGCCCACCGGCGGGCGCGCGCTCGCAAACGCGGCGAGACCACAAGCACCTTCGAGGATCTCAGCACCGGCAACTACGTCGTTCACCATCAGCACGGCGTCGGACAGTACGAAGGGATGGTCAAGCGCTCGATCGGCGGCGTTGAACGGGACTACCTACTCGTCGCTTACCGAGGTGGTGACAAGCTTTATATCCCTTCCGACCAGATTGACTCCATCCGCCAATACGTCGGCGGCGAGGCCCCCAAGCTGCACAAGCTCGGCGGCTCCGACTTCGCGAACACCAAAAGCCGAGTCAAGTCCGAGGTTCGCCAAGTCGCCCAAGAACTCGTGTTGCTCTACCAACAACGCGTCACCGCAGAGGGCCACCAGTTCGGACAGGACACCCCGTGGCAGGCGGAAATGGAAGACACATTTCCGTTCGTTGAGACTCCCGACCAGCACGCGGCCATCCTTGAGATCAAGTCCGACATGGAACGCAAGTTCCCGATGGACCGTCTGGTTTGCGGCGACGTTGGCTTCGGCAAACCCGAAATCGCCATCCGAGCTGCGTTCAAGGCGATTCAAGACGGCAAACAAGTCGCAGTCCTCACACCCACGACACTCCTGGCAACGCAGCACGGAAATACGTTCGCCGACCGATTCGCCGGCTATCCAATCCGGGTTGAAGTGCTGTCGCGGTTCCTCACCGCAACACAAGCCAAGCAGGTCATCGCGGGGGTTAAATCGGGCGAAATCGACTGCGTCATCGGGACCCACCGACTCCTTGCCGCCGACATCAACTTCAAGGACATCGGCCTCCTCGTGGTCGACGAGGAGCAGCGATTCGGCGTACAACACAAAGAGAAGATGAAGCGAATAAAAACGAACGTTGACGTCCTCACGCTCTCCGCAACACCGATCCCACGAACCCTTGAGATGAGCCTCGTCGGCATCCGCGACCTGTCGCTGCTCCAGACCCCACCGGCCGAACGCCAACCGATCCTGACCTATGTCGGGGAGTACGACGAGCGAGTTGCGGTCGAAGCAATCCGTCGCGAACTCCTCCGCGAAGGGCAGGTCTTCTGGGTCCACAACCGCGTCCGCTCGATCGACACCAGCGCCCAGCGGCTGCGCCAACTCGTCCCCGAGGCACGCATTGCGATCGCCCACGGACAGATGGACGAGGGCTCGCTTGAGCAAGTCGTCCAAGATTTCTGGGATGGGAAGTTCGACGTGCTGGTCTGCACGACGATCATCGAGTCCGGCATCGACATGCCCGCCGTGAACACAATGGTTGTCGAGCGCGCAGACCTGCTCGGGCTCGGCCAAATGCACCAGATCCGCGGCCGCGTCGGCCGATCCGGCCAGCGCGCCTACGCCTACCTGTTCCATCCCCAGGACAAGACGCTGACCGACGAGGCCTACGAGCGGCTCCGCACCATCGGCGAATCCACCGAACTCGGATCGGGCTTTAAGATCGCAATGCGCGACCTAGAGATCCGCGGAGCGGGGAGCCTGCTCGGCGAGTCACAATCCGGCCACATCGCTGCGGTGGGGTACGACCTCTACTGCCAGATGGTGACCGAGGCTGTCAGCGAGATGAAGGGCGAACCGCCCGCCAACCAGCCCACCGAGATCAAGCTTGACGTACCGACCGATTCCTTTCTCCCCAGCGACTACGTCGAGAAAGAAGAGCTGCGACTCGAGGCGTACCGCCGATTGGCAGACGTCACGACCGATGCCCAGGTCGATGACATCCGGGCCGAATGGGAAGACCGCTACGGTCCACTGCCCGCCCCCGCCGAGTCCCTGCTGCAGGTCGGCTACCTTCGCGCTGAATGCCACCGAATCGGCATCCAGGACCTGCAAATCACCTCGAGCGATGCCCGGATTAGGCCGATCGATCTTGCGATCAGCGCAACGATCCGGCTCCGACGGCTTGCCAAAGGAGCCAAGTACAAAGAGGACCTCCTCCAACTCGTTGTCCCGCTCCCGAGTCGCAAGGATCCCTCCACCTACCTCGTGCAGTTCCTGCGCGACCTCGTTCCAGCTGACACCGTCTGAGCTGCTGACCTCCGGCCCGCCAACGAGAACTCCGTCCTTGGCAGCCACGGTGCCATCGTGGCGCCCCAGTGACACCGCATGACAGGTAGCGTGCTGCGAGTGAATCGCCGACTCCTGACGATCCTAGTCCCGCTCACTGCCATGGCCTTGGCGTCCTGCTCGACGCTCGCCACCGACGCAGTCGCCACAGTCGACGGCGCCGAGATGTCGCAGGCTGATCTTGATGAACTGCTCGCTGTCATCCCGAGTGCATCCGGGACGCCGAGCGATCCTGACGACGCGAATGATGCGCGTCAGACGATCAGCATCTGGATACAGGGCCAGCTGATCAGCGGGACGCTCGAACGTTACGGCGTCGACGTGCCCGAAGCCATGACCGATGAAGCCACGCAAACTCTCGCGACGCAGTTGCCCGGCTTCACCGAACTGTCCGATGCCAACCGAGAGGTGCTCCTCGCCTTCGTGACCGGTGAAGCCGCAATCGCGCAGGATCCCCCGCCGGTTACCCAGGAACTCCTCGATTTGTACGCTCGCGGACCCGCTGAATCTGGACTGATCTGCGTTTCCCACATCCTCACCGCAGACATCGCAACTGCGCTCGACACGAAGTCTCGCCTCGACGATGGTGCGGACTTCATCGAGATCGCCACGTCCGAATCGATTGATCCGGGGTCTGGCCAGGCAGGCGGTGACCTCGGTTGTTTCGAGATCGAAGCGTTCGGCACTACATTCATTCCCGAATTCGTCGACGGCGCATTGGCCGCCGAGGTGGGCCAGCCGACCGATCCGGTCGAGTCGCAATTCGGCGCGCACATCATCCTCGTGCGCACAGCTGAGGATTCCGTTGACGGTCTCGCGGCGCTCGGTTGGAACCCGCGGCTGACCGTTGAGGACGCAGACATCACGGTAGCTTCCCGCTACGGAACCTTCGACCTCGCTGTCGGCAGCGTCGTCCCGCTCGGCTGACCCGAACGTGCAGCCTTTCCCCAACGGGCACACCCCGTCGATCACCATCATCGGATTGGGCCCGGGCAACCCGGAACACGTCACAACCGACACGGTCACAACCATCGAACGCATCCACCGACGCCATCTCCGCACTGCCGTTCACCCCTCAGCTCACCTGGTCACCGAAGCTGCCGGCGGGGCAACCGTGTACGATGACGTATACGAGGCGGCTGAAACGTTCGACGAGGTCTACGCCCAGATCACCGACCATTTGATCGCCGACGCCCACGAGCGCGGCGACATTCTTTACGCCGTTCCCGGCTCGCCACTGATCCTGGAGCGAACCGTCCAGCTCCTTCGGCAACGCTGCATCAACGAAGCCATTCGACTCCACATCCTGCCCGCAATGTCGTTCCTCGACGTCGCGTGGGCCCGGCTCGGGATCGATCCGGTCGAAGATCGGGTCCGACTCATCGACGGGCACGACTTCGCCGCTGCTGCCGCCGGCGAGACCGGGCCACTGCTCGTCGCCCATACACACGCCAACTGGGTGCTCAGCAACATCAAGCTCACGGTCGAGGACGCCACCGGCGACGAACCGGTCGTGGTCCTACATGCGCTCGGCACGCCCGACGAGGAAATCGTCGAGACGACCTGGGCCAAGATGGACCAGACCATCGACGCCGACCACCTCACCTCGATCTACGTGCCGCGCCTCTCGGCGCCGGTCGGTCGTCATTACGTTCGCTTCCACGATCTCACGCGCACATTACGCGAGCAGTGCCCGTGGGACATTGAACAGACTCACCAGACGCTGATCCCGTACCTGCTTGAGGAGACATACGAGGTCGTCGATGCATTGCAGGCACTCGCTGACCCACAACGAGCGAACGACCCGAGCGTCGATGACGACCTAATTGAGGAGCTCGGTGATCTGCTCTACCAGATCGAATTCCATGCCGTCATTGCGGAAGAGCAGGGCCGCTTCACGGTCGCCGACGTCGCCGAGGGCATCCACGACAAGCTCGTGAGACGCCACCCACATGTCTTCGGCAACGTTGTCGCTGAAGACTCCGAAGAAGTGCTCTCAAACTGGGACGAGATCAAACGCGTCGAAAAGGGGCGCGCTTCGGTGTTCGACGGGATTCCCCGATCGTTGCCATCGCTGAGCTACGCAGCGAAAGTCGGTCACAAAGCATCAAAGCTCGGGTTCGACTGGCCGGATGTCTCGGGTGCACTCCCGAAGGTGACGGAGGAGACCGCCGAACTGATTGAGGCGATCGACGCAGGAGATTCGGACGAAACAACCGCCGAGCTCGGCGACCTCTTATTTGCCGTCGTTAACGTCGCTCGACACGTCGGCGTGGACCCGGAGCTGGCACTGCGCGCCGCGTCCGACAAGTTCCGCACTCGCTTCGAAGGTGTCGAGCGCCTCGCTATCGCGGATGAGATTGATCTCCGCTCCGCCAAACTGGAAGTCCTTGATGTGCTGTGGGATCGGGTCAAGGCGTCAGAGGACTGACGTCTACTGCAGACCTGTTTGTCAGGCCCGCGGATCTTTCTCACGAAGTTCTGCATCGCCTTCTAAGACATCACCGAAGCAGCGTTGCTCTGGCCCTCACACTGCCTACAGACACACATGATTCCTATTTCGACAATGTGCTCGCGTCAGTACCCGACGAGGTGATCATCTCTCACCAATCGCCGGGCTCTTACGACAGCAAATCAGATACGTTTCACGGGTATGAGTGAGATCATCGGCATCACCGGGCGCGAGATTCTCGACAGCCGCGGCAACCCAACGGTCGAGGTAGATGTCTTCCTCGATTCGGGCGCTGAAGGACGGGCGGCAGTCCCATCCGGGGCATCGACCGGCGAGCACGAGGCGGTCGAACTACGCGACGGTGGCGAACGCTTCGGCGGCAAGGGCGTTCTCTCCGCAGTCGGCTTCGTCAACGACGAGATCTCTGATGAATTGCTCGGCTACGACGCGCTCGACCAGCGCCTGGCCGATCAGGCCATGATCGACCTCGATGGCACCGACAACAAGGCCCGCTTCGGCGCGAACGCAATTCTCGGCACGAGCCTCGCAATCGCTAAGGCTGCGGCGATTGAGCTCGACATGCCGCTGTACCAGTACGTCGGCGGCCCCAACGCCCATGTCCTGCCCGTCCCAATGATGAACGTGATCAATGGCGGAGTCCACGCGGACAACTCGATTGACTTCCAGGAGTTCATGGTCATGCCGATCGGCGCACCGAGCCTTTCTGAGGCGCTGCGCTGGGGAACCGAGACATACCACGTCCTCAAGTCGGTGATCGGGGCTCGCGGACTGTCGACAGCAGTCGGCGACGAAGGCGGATTCGCTCCGAACCTTGACTCGAACGAGGAGGCGATCACCGTTCTAATCGAAGCGATCGAGCGTGCCGGCTTCACGCCAGGCGAGGACATTGCCATCGCCCTCGATCCTGCCGTGTCAGAGATTTTCGAAGATGGTGCCTACCGGCTGAAGGGCGAAGGCAAGGTCCTCACCCCGGCAGAAATGTCGGCCTACTGGACACGACTGGTCGACAGCTACCCGATCGTGTCGATCGAGGACGCAATGGACGAGAATGATTGGCATGGTTGGGCGACTCTTACCGCAGCGATCGGCGATCGGGTGCAGTTGGTCGGCGACGACCTCTTTGTCACCAATTCCGAGCGCCTCAGGACCGGTATCGACCAGTCGGTCGCGAACTCGATCCTGATCAAAGTCAATCAGATCGGATCGCTTACCGAGACCCTTGACACCGTCGACCTAGCCACGCGCCACGCGTACACGTCGGTGATGAGCCACCGTTCCGGTGAGACCGAGGACTCGACGATCGCCGATCTCGCCGTGGCTACAAACTGCGGTCAGATCAAGACCGGCGCACCGGCTCGTTCCGACCGCGTAGCGAAGTACAACCAGCTCTTACGCATCGAGTCGATGCTCGGCGACGCTGCGGAGTACCGCGGCCGCTCTGCCCTTGCACCGCTACGTTGACCAACCATCACAGGTCCGCCTCAACGATCCTCAAACGACGTTGATCCGCTGCCCCGTATCGCCCGGTTAGGCGCCCGGTTAGGTCGCCTCAACTTCGATGCAAGGTCGAATGTCACGGAGATGACCCCCAAACGGCCGACGGCGCTGCCAGAATGAAGTCGTGTCGCGTTCGAAAACGACCTCGATCCCGCGACCTGCGGACGTCAAGGCGTCTGACCAGAGTCGATCACGTCTCGGCGACTTCACCCGACCAATCCCGATCGATAAGCGAATCTCTCGACGACCACGGGTGGCGCTCTTCACCGGACTCTTCGCACTCGGCATCGTTGCGGCGATTGCGTTCGCCGTGTTCGTGCTCCCGATCGGCACGTGGCGCGACCAGGACGTCGACATTGAGCAGCGCCAAGCACAACTTGAGGAACTTCAACGCGTAAACAGCGAACTTCAGGCCGAGACCATTCGCCTCGATACCGCCGACGGAATTCGTGAAGCTGCCCGCGAGGATTATGGCTACGTGGAGCTCGGCGAGGAACGGGCGACGGTACTACCACTCCCGCCGCTCCCGACCGATCTCCCCGACGGCTGGCCGTACAACGTCGTGACCGAAATCATCGACGCCCGCACCGTCGGCTCCTGAGCCGCTGACCGCGCTCCTTACCCCATTCTTGGAGTTCACCACACGGCTCACCGATGAGCCATGTGCGGGGTTAAGGTCGCCGCGTGACGCCGAGCGATGTCAGCACCGCCCTCTCCGCCCAGGGCTACCTCCCCGACGACGGCATCTCGACGTCGGTATTCCTCGCCATGACCCTCGAGCGTCCGTTATTGCTTGAGGGCGAGGCCGGGGTCGGTAAGACCGAATTAGCCAAAGCCCTGAGCGCGGCCACTGGCGGCGAGCTGATTCGTCTCCAGTGCTACGAGGGGATCGACGTCGCCCAAGCCGTTTACGACTGGGATTACTCACGTCAACTCCTCCACCTGCGGGCGGCCGAGGCCACCGGCGAGTCAACCTCAATGACCTCCGATGCTCTAGAGGCCGAGCTCTACGGCGAGAGGTTCATGATCAAGCGCGCACTGCTCCGATCGATCGAAACCATCGACGGTCCACCGCCGGTGCTCCTCATCGACGAGGTCGACCGCGCCGACGACGAATTCGAGGCCTACCTACTCGAGATCCTCTCCGACTTCCAGGTCACGGTCCCCGAGGTTGGCGTTTTCCGTGCTGAACGGCCGCCGCTGGTGGTGCTCACATCCAACCGCACCCGCGACGTTCACGACGCACTCAAGCGGCGGTGCCTCTACCACTGGGTGGAGCACCCCGACTTCGAACGCGAGGTTGCCATCGTTAAGCTGCGCGTCCCGGGTGTGGAGGACGGGTTGGCACGGCAGGTCGCCGCAGCGGTCGAAGCGCTACGTGGGCTAAACCTCTACAAGCCGCCAGGCGTCGCCGAGACCATCGACTGGGCCAGCGCACTCGGCCGCCTCGGCGCAACCCAACTCGATGAGGAACTCGTGGCGAACACGCTCGGCTCGGTACTCAAGTACCGCGAAGACCACCAGCGCGTCGATCAGCACGGTGTTGCGGCGGTCGTGAAGCAAGCTTTTGAGAAGGGCCTGCTGCACGGGTGAGCTGGGCCCCGCCGTCAACCGACGATAGGGCTATGCCGCAGCGCTGCGACCCGGCCGAGATTGCCGTTGCGTTCACTCGCGTCCTGCGTGGCGCTGGGTTGCGTGTTCCGTCCAGTTCGACGCACATATTCGCTGAAGCACTTTGCACGGTCGGCCTACAAGAACGAGCCGGGGTCTACTGGTCCGGTCGAGCCACACTGGCACGCCACCCTGAAGACATCGAGATCTACGACCGAGCGTTCGCAGTTTTCTTCGAAGCTCGCCTCCCGTCTTCCGAGCCCGACGAAGATGAACCGCTGTCCATCACGATCGCCGTCGACGCCGATGACGACGGCACGGAGGACGACAACGGCAATGCTCGCGATGCGCGTGACGATCCAACGATTGAGCTCCGCTTCTCGACCACCGAAGTCCTGCGTCACAAGGACTTCGCGCATTACAGCTCCGACGAACTCGTTCACGCTCAGGACCTCATGGCGAGCCTGCGCCTGGTCGGTTCTCCTCGATCGTCACTCCGGCTGGGTCGAGCACAACGGGCGACGCCACGCCCTGACATCCGCCGAACGATGCAGGCAACGATACGTTCGGGCGGCGAGCCAATGGCACGTCACTTCCGCAAGCCGACCACTCGGTTGCGCAGACTGATACTGGTCTTAGACGTGAGCGGGTCGATGGAACCATATGCCCGCGCACTACTGCGATTCGTTCACGCCGCGGTCGCCGGCCGGACGAAGGTCGAGGCGTTCGCTCTGGGCACCCGACTGACACGGATCACCCGGGAACTGGACAGCCGGGATCCCGATGTGGCTCTGGCCGCTGCATCGGAGCGCGTGATCGATTGGAGTGGTGGCACTCGTCTCGGCGATGGCCTCCGCCAATTCAACGACGAATGGGGTGTCCGCGGACTCGCCCGAAACTCAATCGTCGTGATTCTGTCCGACGGCTGGGACCGCGGCGACCCCGGAACTCTTGCGGCGCAAATGGAGCGGCTCCACCGAGTCACCCATCGACTGGTGTGGGTTAATCCACTCAAGGTCACACCAGGATACGCGCCTCTTGCGCGCGGGATGGCGGCGGCGCTCCCGCATGTCGATGCGTTCGTCGAGGGGCATTCAATTGCAGCGATGGAAGAATTAATGCAAGTAATCAGCTCATGAGGAGCATAGAAACATGAAAGAGTTACTCGACGACATCAACCGCTGGCGACTCAACGGTGAACGAATCGCTGTCGCACGCGTGGTCGATATCGAAGGGTCCGGCCCCCGCTTGCCCGGCGCCGCGATGGCGGTCACCGAGTCGGGTGAAGTTGCAGGCAGCGTCAGCGGCGGGTGCGTGGAGGGCGCTGTCGTCGGCGAAGCACTGTCGATCCTCAAGGGCACCACGGAGCCGCGCATCGTCACCTTCGGGTACTCCGACGACGAGGCATTCGCCGTCGGGCTCACCTGCGGCGGCACGATCCACCTGTTCATCGAGGAGTTGTCCTGGTGAACGAGATGCCGATCTTCGAGCGATACGCCGAACTGCTCGCAGCTGACGAACCTGTTGCCATGGCGACGGTGATCGAGGGCGAACGCGTGGGGGCAAAGCTGCTCATCACCGCCGACAACGCCGACACACTCGGATCACTCGGCCACCCTGAACTTGATCGGGTGGTGGCGCGTGACGCACGCGCCGAACTTGAAGCGGCACGGTCAGGCGTTCGGAACTACGGACCAGAGGGCCAAACGACGCCGGAGGACCTGATCGACCAGCCCACCATCCGCGTGTTCGTTGAATCCCACGCACCCCCACCACAAATGTGGATTTTCGGTGCGGTCGATTTCACCGCAGCGCTCGCGCGTGTGGCCAAGGTCCTTGGGTACCGAGTAACGGTATGCGATGCACGCGAGGTATTCGCCACAAAACGTCGCTTCCCAATGGCCGACGCAGTCCGTGTCACGTGGCCCACACCAATCTTTGAAGAACTCGGCCACAACCTGAATCCCCGCGACGCTGTGTGCATCCTTACCCACGACCCGAAGTTCGACGTTCCGGCGGTCCAAGGGGCGCTCGCCACCCGCGTTGGCTATATCGGCGTGATGGGAAGCCGCAAGACCCACAGCAAGCGAATGGAACGATTGGCTGACGTCAACGTCGCCGAGGCCGACATGAGCCGACTGATGTCGCCGATCGGACTCGACCTCGGTGCCCGCACACCAGAGGAAACGGCCGTGAGCATCTGCGCCGAGATCATCGCTCGACGGACCGGCAAGAGCGTGCCGAGCCTGCGCAATTCAAGCGGACCCATCCACTCATGAGCACCAGATTCTTGCCGACTCTCCGATGGGGTGGCCCGATTGCGCTCGATCAGTCAGACCCGGTTGGGTCACCAAAGCTGACCTTGCCACTCCGGATCGTGTCGATCTCAACGGTGCGTCCAGAGCTGACTGAGTGCACGATGGCATCGCCGACTCCGAGGTACAGCATGACGTGTCCAGGGTAGTGCACCAGATCGCCGGCTCTTGCCGCATCGCTGTCAACGCGCTTGGCCTGAGAGATCTGCGACCCCGATTGGCGGTAGAGCTCAACGCCTGCGCCTGCCCAGGCGTACGTGGTGAGGCCTGAGCAATCGAAGCCCTCGTTCTCAACGCTGGTGTTGGTTCGGTAGGGCACACCGACCTGAGTGAGAGCGCCAAGGACCGCACGCTGATGGGAGATGGATGTGGAACTCCAGGCATCAACCATGGCGAGTTCGTCGTAGCCGAGCTGCTGCGCGGTGTAACGAGCGGCGATGGCCCGATGCCATGCAAGTGTTTGCTCATCCGCGACCGAGCCGGTTGCGACGTAGGTATCAAGCGCAGCAACAGCGGCGCTGGCCGCAGTGGTGATCTCAGGAGCCAATTCGTTGACCGCCAGCTCTACCGACTGGGCAGAAGCGCTGCTGGCGTCAATGCCTGCCACCGCAACGACAGCGCCGACCGATGCCGCCACGACGGCGAGCTTGCGCAACAAGCGCCGCGCACACATGAAGAGAAGAGGTGGGGTGGTGTGAGTCATATGTCCGAAGAAATCCTGTTGCGCCCTGAGGCCGCCGGAGTTGTCATACGTTCTGTGACGGAGCAGTAACATATCGTCATCAATTCGAAACACTCAAGTCGGAGAGACGCCGTTTCGTCATCTAACTGACATCCGGCGAGACCGATTCGTCATGCAGACTGCCCACGTGATCCTTCGAAACAAGCGGAAATTCCCCTCGTGAGCAGGGGAAAGGGCGGCAATGCCGACACAACTGTGACGGCGATCGTGCTTGCCGCGGGCGCCGGCACAAGATTTAGTGACGTCGGTCATAAGTTGACCGCGCTGCTTCCCCGGACCGCTTCACGGCCAGCCGAGCCCGTCGCACGGCGAGCCATCGCCGCAGCAGTGGAGGCTCACGTCGGTCCGGTCATCGTCGTGACCGGTCGCCTTGTCCCGTCCGATCTTGACCTCCACGACAACTCCGACGGCAACCTTGACAGCAACGGGCTCGAAACCGCTCACAACCCTGACTGGGCGCTGGGGCAAATGACATCAGTCCGTGTCGGTCTCGACATCGCTGACCGAAATGGCAGCACCGTCGCCGTCGTTGGACTCGCCGACCAGCCCGGCATAGAGCCGTCAGCGTGGCGCAACGTTGTTGATGCTGTGGCGGCCAATTCCTCTCCAATCACGGTTGCCACCTACGAGGGACGGCGGGGCAACCCGGTCGCACTCCACCGATCGGTGTGGAACCTGCTACCGACCGGAGGCGACGAGGGCGCCCGTAGCCTGATGCGGCTTCACCCCGAACTCGTCAGTGAAGTACCGTGCTCGGGTTCACCCACCGACATCGACACCGCAGAGGATCTCCGACGATGGCAGAACAGCTAATCAACGAATTTACGGTCAACCGACCGATTGAAGAGGCCTGGCCGATCATCACCAACGTCGAGAAAATCGCTCCGTGTCTACCAGGCGCGGAACTCCAGGAGGTCGCCCTCGACGACACGTTGGGCGAGGTTTATCGTGGCGTAGTCAAGGTCAAACTCGGCGCAATCTCGACACAGTTCAAAGGTGACGCTCACTTCGTAGAGAAGGACGACGTGAACTACACCACCGAACTGAAGGGTAAAGGCCGCGACACAGGGGGCCGGGGCAATGCATCGGCTGACATCAAGGCCCATGCCGAGAGCCTTTCGCCAACAAGCACGAGGGTCGTGGTAACGACCGACCTACACATCACCGGCAAAGTGGCGCAGTTCGGCCGCGGCATTCTCGGTGACGTCAGCGCCAAGCTGATCGATCAATTCGCAACAAACCTGAACACCATGATCGACGAAGACGGCGTCGACGCTGCCAGCGCCGACAGTACCCCGACATCAACCACCGACGACACCGTCGCAGTCGAGCAACCGAGCGACAAAATCCCCACAGAAACAGCTGCCGTGCCGAAGGTACGCAAGATCAACGGTCCCGCCGCCGAGCCGATCGATCTCATGGACGTGAGCGGTAGCTCCATCCTCAAGCGGGCCGCACCTGCAATCGCGGCGCTGCTGATTATCTTGTTCTTCCTTCGACGTCGGAGCTGATGGACGATCGAGCGCGGGTCGCCGAGTTGCTCGGACGCGTCCCGCGGGGCCAGTTCGACGTTGTTGTCCGCGACGTCACCGGAGACCCCGTTGTGGTCCGCAATGCGCCCTTCCTCCTCGACGGAACGCCGATGCCGACGCTTTACTATTTAGTCGGAGTGGAACTGGTCAAAGCAGTGAGCCGCATCGAAGCAAGCGGTGCCGTCGACGAGGTTGAGGCCGCGCTCGACGAGAATACAATCACCGAGATCCACCGGCGCTACGAACGCGAACGTGATGCCGAAATCGATCCCAGCCACGCCGGGCCTCGCCCGTCCGGCGGGGTCGGTGGCACCAGAGTCGGCGTGAAGTGCCTTCACGCCCATGTCGCTCACCATCTCGCAACCGGCGACGACGCGATCGGACGCTGGACACTTGCGCGTGTGCCGACCGGCACGCTTGGAGTTCCCGTTGGTGATCAGCCGTGACGCCCGGCTCACTCAACGTAGCCATGAACGACCACGAGACCATGATCTCGATGGTCGCAGGCGGCGAATGGACCCTCCCCATCGGTCCGATGTCGCTCGTCGACCGCGAACTCGAGCACGCCGACCGACCTACTCCGGCACAGCTCACCAACGCGTTGGGAATCGTTGCCGACCATCTCGACGACGTCGTTCGCGAATCGGCAATGGTGCTTGATGCGCCGGCCATCGTGTTCACGGGACGTCACGCAGTCGGGCTCGGCCGCGTCGAGGTCGGCGCCGACAAATTGCCTGCCGCCTACACCCTTGCGCGCGCCGATGCCGACGAAGTCTTTCGCACGCTCGTGGCCGAACGAATCGCCGATCGCCTCCACAATCCTGGGCTCAATCCGGCCGACGTCGAAACGGTGATCGGGTCGTGCTGCATTGTGCTCGCAGTCATGCGCAGACTTGAGCGATCCGAGATCAGGATCGTCGACGACAACAGGACAAGCTGAGATGGCGCTTCGTCACCCATCACGAACACCGGCTCCCGCTCGGCTATTCGGCCGACGCATCACGATGCGCCCGCTGGCCGTCAACGACTTCCGTACTTGGAGCGAGGTTCGGCTGCGCAATGACGACTGGTTGACGGTCTGGGAGCCGAGCCGGCTTGAGCGTCAGCCCGATCCGACCACCGACAAATCCGCCTTCGCCTCTCGCTGCCTCCAACGTGACCGGGACCGAGCAAATGGAACGGCCTACCAATTCGGTCTCTTCATCGATCAACGCATCGCCGGCGAAGTCAACTTGAACAACGTGATCCGGGGCGCAATGCAATCGTGCACGGTCGGCTACTGGATCGACCAAGCTCACGCCGGGCACGGTTACACCGTTGAAGGTGTCGCCCTCGTGATGCAGTTTGCATTTGAGCAGCTCGGCCTGCACCGTGTCGAGATCTGCATCGTGCCACGAAATACTCGAAGTCGCCGGATCATGGAAAAGCTCGAAGTCCGAGATGAGGGTATTGCTCAGCGGTACCTCCAGATCAACGGCACCTGGGAGGACCATGTGCGCTATGCGATGACGAGCGAGGAATGGCAAATTCGACGCGCCGACATCGTGCAGGACTGGCTCACTCGCTGACCAGTTGCTGCACATATGCAGTTACCGGCACCTCAAGCGATGCCGTGTCGGCGGATACCGAGCCACCGCCATCCGCACCGCAACCTTCGACCCACGACTCCCATCACGGATCAATTTCACGGGTCGGGCCATGAAGCGGGGCCCCGGTTTCCCGGAGCCCCGACGCGGGTGGTGTGAACGATCAAACGCCGATCAGAAGGTTGCGATGCCGTTCTCCCGGGTCAGCTGCAACATTTCGATCTTCGCTTCACGCAACTGCGTGCGTCGCTTCCACATCTTCGTCTTCCAATGGCGCTTCGTACGGTTCCGCTTGGCGAGCTTGCTCTTGGCAACCTCCGCGTCGTGATGATGCATCGGCTTCCACGCACTGCCCGGCTCATGCAGATCCTCGGGGGGCACCCCCGACGACACTCCCTGGGCGACCGATTGCAGCTCTACGTGGATTCGGTGGCGCTCGCTGTGGGCGTGCGCTCGCCGCTCTTGTCTCGGCAGCATCGACATCTCGCTGTCGCGATGTCGCTGGCTCATTGGTGACCTCCTACTTTGCGGCACAGGTTGATAACGCCGCGGTGGATTCGGTTCCTGTGAATGCAACATTACGACAGGGCGTGTTTCTCGCCTAGAGACTTTGTGTAACAGTCTCGCGCTCATTTTAATGACCATGTTCATGCCAAAGACATCAGATCTGAGCGAGGGTGAAACGCCCGACCGGGCGGTCAAGCATGAGCAGCGATCCGCCAATACGGTGCACGCTGTGCTCCCCCCCCCCGATTCGCCAGGTCCAGAACACGTCAAATCGCTGGCGAAAGTCGAGCACCCCGGTTGAAGCACTGCACCGGTGACGTCGGTCTCTGACGACCATTCAACCCGATGATGAGTGTCCACCACCGACTGCCGGTCACTTGGAGGTGATCTTGGCCTGGAGGGCCGCAAGGCGCTCGGCGAACCACGGCTGCTGGGTGCTCCACAGTTGCGGTTCAAGTTCGCGTGCCACCGCCCCAGGATGATTGTCGATGTCCGCCATCGCCTGAATCGTTGCCTTCGTCGCAATGGCCAAGTCGCGCGGAGTTGAGGCCGCACCCGAGGCGAACTCCTGGGCGGTGTCGGCAAGAGCCTCTCGTGGCACCGATCGGTACGCAAGACCGACACGCTCGCACTCCTTGCCGCCGAGCACTTGGCCGAACACGATCGCGGCCATCGCCGCTTGCGGCCCGGCAATGCGTCGGAACATCCACGTGTGGCCACCACCAGGATGAATGCCGAGGTTCAGGAACCGGGTGTCGATGCGTGCCTCGTCGGCGATGAGCCGCACGTCGCAGCCCAGCGCCAGGTTCGCACCTGCGCCGACTGCGGCACCGTTCACCGCCGCCAACGTCGGCAGCGGACTCCTGGCGATCCGAAGAAATCCTTCGTAGATCCGCCCCAGACTTTCTCCCGTGGCTTCGGCGAGGTTCCCGAGATTCGCTCCGGCACAGAAAGCCGGTGCTGTCCCGGTCACGACGAGCGCTCCGACCGCTTCATCAGTTTCGAACGCGTCCATCGCCGCTGTGATCTCCTCGACCATCGGCGCCGTAAGCGTGTTCCGCTCGTCGGGGTTGTTGAGAGTGAGAGTTGCGACGCCGTCGCGGACATTGGTGAGCACGAGTGACATCTCGCGATCATGCCATCCCCATGCGAGTACGCCCGCCCCGCAGCCGACGCAAACTGGAGAGTCGGTAGAGTTGAGGGCGAATGCTCGACCACGTCTTCACCGATGCGATCAGTGCGCTCCGGGATGCGTTCGAGTCGGCATATCTCGAACGACAGCCGTTCGACGAGCACTTCCAGTCCGATGTGCTCGTCGGCGACCTCACTTGGGAAACCAGCTATGGGCTTCCCGGCGAGGGCGAACCGCCCAGGATCGTCGCACACGTCACCATGAACTGGCCCGCCTGGAGTCAGGCCGCATATCGACAGTGGTACGTCGACGATGAACTCGAGATCCGCCCCGCGATCGAGATCGAAATCGTGCTAAGGATGCAGCAACTGAGCGAGCCGGTCGGCGCCGAGCGGGTGTACCCGAGCGTTCCCGATCACAGCCCCTCGATCGGCGACGACCGGCTCGAACGAGTCGGACTGACAACCGAAATCTCCCACCCAGATCCGGGCGATCCCCTTGACCTCACTCCCGAGTACGCAGTCGAGATCACCTACGAAGGTCTTTATGAACTAGCGGAGGAGACCGTGGCCGACGGCCGGAGCACACTGCTAGACGATCATTTCGGGGCACTCGGCGGCTGGATCGCGGCGATTCTCGTCAAGCTCGGCGACCTCGGCCTGAGTTTTCTCCCCGCCGAGTGACCCGCCATCATGGGGACATGACCGAGCCGACGTGCCGCCCGACAAGCCTCACCGGCGACGATGTCGTGTTGCTCGACATATCTGAGCGAATTGCGACTATCACGCTAAACCGACCGGACGCACGCAACGCGCTGTCAAGCGAGGTGCTTCGAAAGATGCCTGAGGCAATGCGAATTGCCGAAGCCAGCGACGACGTCGACGTGCTGATCCTCACCGGCACCGACCCGGCGTTCACTGCAGGTCTCGACCTAAAGGAGCTCGGCTCCACCGGGGGCAACCTAGGCAACGACACGGGCGCCGACGCCAACCTCAACACCGACGGGGTACGCGGACCCTTTCCTCGGCTGACCAAGCCGCTAATCGGATCTATCAACGGTGTCGCAGTCACCGGCGGCTTCGAACTCGCACTGAACTGCGACTTCCTTGTTGCCAGCGAACATGCGAAGTTCGGCGACACCCATGCCCGCGTCGGCGTGATGCCGGGCTGGGGGCTGACCATCCTGCTCCCCCAGGCAATCGGCATTCGGCGCGCTCGGGAGATGAGCTTCACCGGCAACTTCATGAGCGCCGATGAAGCGCTGCAGTTCGGACTCGTCAACCACGTCGTCCCCCATGACGATCTGATCGACTTCACACGTCGCCTTGCGACCGATATCGTCGGCAACGAGCAGGACAGCGTCCGCCAGATCCGCGCCACGTACAACTCAATCGCGACGAACGACCACGACTGGGAAACCGAATCCCGCGACGGGCGGGCATGGCGGCGCGCTCAGTTCAGTCCCGAGAAGGTCGCTGCCCGACGCGAACGGATTCAGTCGCGTGGCAAAACACAATGACGGGCAGTAAACCGGCCCGCCACTGCTCACCAAGCTCTGAAATCAGATCACGCACACGCCTCAAGCTCGCTACCCCGGTCAGATCGGAGCGCCCATTGAACGGAGCGCCTTTTGGACCTCGATCGCGATATCGATAGCGAGGATCTCAGCGCCGTTCTGGTTCAGGTGAAACCCGTCATCGGCACGCACATCTTTACCTTCCTTGTCACGAGGATCGACGACGAACTCTGCCCAGCCACCGTCCCGCCCCGAGAAGCGGGCCCAGGTGTCGACGAACACGACATCGGGTCGAGCTGCTGCAGCTGCCTTGGCGGCTCGGTCCTGGATCGCCAGCTTTGCGGTGACGTCGGGATTGTCGTCGTTCGGGATCCCCACCCAAATCACATGCCGATCATTCTCCAGCAACAGGTCCATCACCTCGCCGGCCCGCCGCTCGTACTCATCCGACCATTCCGCCTCGTTGGCCAACGGATCACCGACAATGAACTCCAACTCGTCCTGCGGGAGCGACAGGCCCTGCGAATCGTTGCCCCCGAAAGTGACGACGACGATGTCAGGATCGACCTCAGGAATCTTTTGCTCGAGTTCGGTGGGCCAGTTGAAGAAGTCGGGGCGAGCGAGCCCGGACGAGACTTTGTAGTTGAGATCGGTCTCGGTGACCAGCGTTCCGTCGAGCAGTGTCTGAAGATACGGACCAAACGTGCCAGCATCAGAGTCGCCGACGATGTAGACCTTCGCCGGATTGTCAGACGTGGGCGGACCGGTCGAGTCCGAGTCGGCTTCGCCGCCGACCTCATCACTGTTCGTCGTCTCGACATCGCCCTCGGGCGTTGCGTCGCCCACGTCGAATGTCACGTTGTCGCCGAACCCGAGCTCGTCGCACAGCTCACGGTTGTCCGAATCGGCACAGTCGATCGCTGTGCTCTCCACCTCCTCCACATTTGCCGCTCCGGTGGCACCCGAGGCGGAGACCGGCGAGGCGGACGGGCCATCAGCAACATCATCGTCGCTACCCAGAAATGCCCCGACTGCGACCACGGCTGCGTATCCGATGATGCCGACGACAGCAAACACGCCCAACCGCCTTGCCCAGTAGTTGGGCGGGTTTGGGGGTGCCGAACGGCCGGCGGACGGTGGCGGTGAGGGTGCCATTCTTCCCCACAATATGGCGGAAAAGAGGCGCATAGACGGCAGCTCGACCGAGATTGCCTGCACGAAGGGCTGCCCGTTGGTATCTTTGTGCCTCTACGTGAACACTCGGGAAATCCCGGGGCACATCTCAGCAAGGGGAGAACATGATCAACAGCAAGAAGATGCTGGCGTTCGGTGCGGTAGCCGCACTCGGATTCGCGGCCTGTGGCAGCGATGACGACAGTGGGGACGAAACCGAAACCACCGAAGTCGCCACCACCGAAGCCGCCGAGGAGGAAGCCGAAGCTGCTTCAGATGGCGCACTGACGGCAGTCGGACTGACCTACGACATTGGTGGCCGTGGCGACCAGTCGTTTAACGACTCAGCCGCTGCGGGAATTGAGCGTGCTGTCGCCGACCTCGGCATCAAGGCCAACGAACTCGTTCCCAACGAGGACGGATCCAACCGTGCTGAATTGCTGCAACTCCAGGCCGACGAAGCCGAACTTGTGATCGGCGTGGGCTTCCTGTTCGCCGATGACACTGTTGCCGCTGCGGGGAACAACCCCGACACGCTCTTTGCAGTCGTCGATGACGCGATGCTCGACTTTGAAGCCGAGGGTGGCCCTGCGCCGCGCTGCGAAAACTGCGTTGGACTGACCTTCGCCGAGGAGCAAGGATCATTCCTCGTCGGCGCGGCGGCCGCGCTCAAGAGTGAGACGGGCGTTATCGGTTTCATCGGCGGCGTTTCGGGCTTCGGTCTGATTGAGAAGTTTGAGGCCGGCTACCAGGCTGGCGCTCAGGCGGTCAACCCCGACATCGTGATCGAGAGCCAGTACATCACTGCAGCACCTGACTTCGACGGGTTCTTTGCGCCAGACCGCGCAAAGGAGATCGCTCTTACGATGTACGACGATGGCGCCGACATCGTCTATCACGCTGCAGGCGGCTCGGGTGCTGGCGTGTTCGAGGCAGCCAAGGAATTCTCGGAAGCAAATGGCTCGAAGGTGTGGGGCATTGGCGTCGACTCCGACCAGTACAACACCGTTGACGCTGCGGTGCAGGAGTACGTGCTGACATCGATGCTCAAGCGTGTCGACAATGCCGTCTACGAGATCACCAAGGCCGCCAACGATGGCGCTGCCGAAGTCGGCAACGTCGTTTACGACCTCTCGACTGATGGCGTGGGCTACTCCACCTCGGGCGGGTACCTCGACGACATTGTCGATCAGCTCGAAGAATTCAAAGCGCAAATCCAGGATGGAACCATCACAGTTCCGACTGAGCCGTCCTGATCACAAGCTGACCGAATTCCGGCGACGCCGGACAAATCACTAACCTGCGCTGAGCGGGGCCGGTCTCCGGTCCCGCTCTTCGTTTTTTCACCACGACATCTTTCACGGCTGGGTAGGCCCGCCGCCAGAAGGGACACCTGTGACCGCCGCAATAGAGTTGATCGGAATCACAAAGCGATTTCCCGGGGTAATCGCAAATGATGATGTCAATCTCACTGTAAAGCGCGGCGAGATCCATGCGATCTGCGGCGAGAACGGGGCTGGTAAGTCGACCCTCATGAAGATTCTCTACGGCATGCAGGCACCTGACAAAGGGCGCATGCTGATCGACGGTGAGGAAGTCAAACTTTCATCACCGGGCGATGCCATCGAGCGCGGGATCGGGATGGTGCACCAGCACTTCATGCTCGCCGACCAACTCACAGTTCTCGAGAACGTAATCCTGGGTTCCGAGCCCACGTCACGTGGCTTTGTCGACTTCACAGCTGCCCGGACACACTTCGATGAAGTCGGAGAGGCCTACGGGCTAACCATCGACCCCGATGATCTAGTCGAAACGCTTGAAGTGGGCGAGCGCCAACGAGTGGAGATCATCAAGGTGCTCTTTCGCGGCGCCGAGATCCTGATCCTTGACGAGCCAACTGCAGTGCTCGTTCCGCAGGAGGTCGAAGAGCTGTTTCGGAACATGCGCGGCCTGAGGGCCGACGGTGCGACGATCTTGTTCATCGATCACAAGCTCCAGGAAGTGCTCGAGATTGCCGACACGATCACCGTGCTGCGACAGGGGCGCACGGTTGCAACAGTTGACCCGAACGAGGTCAACGCCGGCGACCTGGCCGAGTTAATGGTCGGATCAGAACTGCCGACTCCGGCCACCGGTGCGTCCACTGTGACCGATGAGGTGGCGTTGCATGTCAAGGGCGTCACCGTTCTGGACGTCGATGACCGACCCGTCGTCGACGACGTCAGCCTCAAGATTCGCCGTGGGGAGATCGTCGGTATCGCAGGCGTTGAGGGAAATGGTCAGCACGAACTGGTATCGGCGATCATCGGAACGCTCGACCCGAGCGCTGGAGCCATCAGTTTGAACGGCGAGAACATCGCCCACTGGTCAGTGCGCGACCGCCGCGAAGCCGGGGTGGCCTACGTCCCCCAAGACCGCCAATCTGAGGGTCTACTCCTTACGGCACCATTGTGGGAGAACGCCGCACTCGGCCATCAAACCCGTCCACCTTTTTCGAAAGGTGTCTGGGTGGATCGTGCCGGATCCAAGGAGCGCACCGAGGAGATTCGTTCGAGCTTCGACGTTCGCACACCAAACATTGACGTATCGGCCCACGCCCTTTCCGGCGGGAACCAGCAAAAGCTGATCCTTGGTCGCGAGGTCACCTCCGAACCCAAATTGCTGATCGCCTCCCACCCAACACGTGGCATCGATGTCGGTGCGCAGGCCGCCGTTTGGGATCACCTGCGGCGATCAAGATCCGACGGGCTGGCGACACTGCTCATATCAGCCGACCTTGACGAACTGATCGGTCTGTCCGACACGATCGTCGTCATGTTTCGAGGCAAGCTCGTCGCCACGCTCGATCCCAATGATGTCACTCCGAGAGATCTCGGCGCCTTCATGACCGGCGCTCATCTCGGAGACGAACACACACCCACAATCAATCAGGCGGTGCAACAATGACGCACCCCACCATTCGTCGAATCGTGCTCACGGTCGGCGCCCCGATCTCGGCTGTGTTTTTCGCTGTCCTCCTCTCGTCGCTCTTCCTGCTGATCTCCGGCAGCAGCCCATTTCAGGCATACATCGATATGATCGAGAACGCCAGTCGGCTCGAGACTTTCGTCGACATCTTGAACGAGGCGACGCCGCTCTACATCTCGGCAATCGCAGCCGCAATCGGATTCCGGATGAACCTGTTCAACATCGGGGTCGAAGGCCAGTACCTGCTCGCCGCATTCTTCGCCGCCGCAGTCGGCGGTTATTTTGCAGGACTTCCACCGGTTCTGCATGTAACACTGATCCTGATTGTGTCGGTCCTTGTCGGTGCCGCCTACGCAGGTCTCGCTGGCGCTCTCAAGGTGACGCGCGGCATCAACGAAGTGATCAGCACGATCATGCTGAACTTCATAGCTGTCGGCGGCATCATCGCCTGGCTCATTCGCGAATGGGCCGACGACACGGGTGCCACCAACTCCGGCACCACCCCGATAGACGAGTCGGGTCGGATGCCAAGTCTCAACGGGCTGCTTGAAGTCTTCACACGAGAGATCAGTAAGGGTCGCGAGCTGACCGGTGTCCTACTCATCGCGATTCTCGTGGGTATCACGTACCACTTATTCATCAACAGAACCCGCATCGGATTCGACTTCCGCGCCAGCGGCTACAACCCAATGGCCGCTCGCGCCGGCGGTATCCCCCCCAAGCGGATGGTGATGTATGCGATGCTGCTGTCCGGCGGAGTGGCGGGCCTAGTCGGAATGAGCGAGGTCCTCAGCCAGCGCTACAAGTACGACCAGAGTTTCATCCAGGGGCTCGGTTTCAATGGAATCGCCATCGCCCTTCTCGGGCGCAATAATCCAGTAGGCATTGCGATCGGTGCGCTGCTGTTCGGGTTTCTAAATGCCTCGTCCGGAATCCTCCAAATCACGGGCTCCGCTACCCCCGAAATCGTTCAGATCATGAAAGGCATTATCGTGCTCAGCGCCGTGATCGCCTACGAGGCAGTTCGTCGAGTCAAGCTGCGCGACGAGGCACGCAGCGCCGCCGAGGCGACGGAGCGAATGTCGACCGAGCCAGAGGAGGCGCTGGCGTGAGTGACGAACCACGCCTGACGTCTTGGACAACTCTTCCGGACTCCGAAAGAGCACCGGCAGACAACATGAGCCCTGTTGATCCGGTCGCACCCGATTTGAAGCCGACTCTCTTCGAGCGGTACGCAGCGCTTTCGGCTCCGGTTCGATGGATGACCTCGGCGGCAATCGGAATTTTCGTGCTTTCGCTGGTCCAGACGGTAGGTCGAGACGACACAACGGTACTGACCGAACCTGGCACTGCCGGTGCGATGCTCCGCTTCGCTGTGCCGATCCTTCTCGCCGGACTTGGCGGCCTTTTCTCCGAACGGGCCGGTGTGGTCAACATCGGCCTTGAGGGCATGATGATCCTCGGCACATGGTTTGGGGCTTGGGGAACGGTCAACTTCGGTTCTCCCTGGGCCGGTCTCGTTTGCGGTCTCGTCGGTGGCGCGCTGGGTGGACTCCTGCACGCCATTGCCACGGTGAGCTTTGGGGTTGATCACATCATCTCCGGCGTTGCGATCAACATCTTGACCCCGGGTCTTGCTCGTTTTGCCTCCGACCGTCTCTCTGAGGCCGACCGAAACTCCTTCCCCACAAAATGGGAGGGGGGGTCAATTACCCAGTCACCGCGCGCCGGCGGACTCCCCAAGATCAATGTTCCGTACCTGGCTGGAGGTAACGATACATACAACCTGCTCGGCGAAATCGATGACGCAAATATCTTCTTCGTGTCCGACGTGGCGGGCGTTCTAGAGGGCTTCATGACCCAACTGTCGCTGTTCACGGTGATTGCGTTCGCTCTCGTCCCGGTGAGCGCAGTCCTATTGTGGAAGACAAGAATGGGACTACGGATTCGGATCTGCGGCGAACGCCCCGAAGCTGGCGAAAGCCTCGGAGTGAACATCTATCTATACAAATACGTCGGTGTGATCATGAGCGGAGCGATGGCCGGGCTGGCCGGCGCATTCATTGTGATGGAGTTGTCCAACGTCTACCGCGAGGGTCAAACGCAGGGACGTGGCTTCATCGGTCTTGCCGCACTCATCTTCGGCAACTGGCGACCTGTTGGAATCATGCTCGGCTCTTTGCTTTTCGGCTATCCATTCGTGCTGGCGCTCCGGGACGGAGACGGTGTTGGCACCCACGCCCTCCTGCTGGTTATCGCCATCGCACTCACGGCGGTTATGGCGTGGTCGATCAGACAAGCAAATCGAACCGACGCGACTATTGCCGGCGGACTTGCCGCAACGGTGCTGCTCTGGTGGGCGATGACGGACGTCGCTCCGGATTGGCTTCCGAACACGATGCCGTACGCAACGGTACTGCTCGTCTTGGTCTTTATGAGCCAACGCCTTCGGATGCCAGCCGCGGACGGGCAGATCTACCGCAAGGGCGAGTGAACATGGTGGCGGCCGATCGCGCCCTGGATCTCCCGAAGGTTCTGCTGCACGACCACCTCGACGGGGGCCTTCGTGTGTCGACGGTCATCGACCTTGCGGCCGAGATCGGCTGGAACCTTCCATCGACCGACCAGGACGATCTACAGGCGTGGTTCACCGCAGGCGCTGCAACTCGCAGCCTTGAAATGTACCTTGCGACTTTCGAGCACACATGTGCTGTGATGCAACACGCCGAACACATCGAACGAGTTGCCGCCGAAGCCGCTGTCGACCTTGCAGCTGACGGCGTGGTGTACGCAGAAATTCGCTTCGCACCCGAACTGCACCAGCAGCACGGCCTCGAACTTGATGTAATTGTCGGCGCCGTGACATCGGGATTACGTCGGGGCGAAGCAGAGGCGACGTCACCAATCATCGTGAACGTGATTCTGTGCGCGATGCGAACCGAACACCGCTCGCTCGAAATCGCCCAACTTGTCGACCGACTTCGGGCATGGGACGACAAGGTCGTCGCCTTTGACCTCGCCGGGGCCGAGACAGGGTTCCCGCCCTCTCTTCACGCTGACGCCCTCGCGTTCGCCCGGCGTTCACATCAGAACATCACAATCCACTCCAGTGAACCGCCTGACCTCGAATTGATCTCCGATGCACTGCAACATGGCGCACATCGCATTGGTCACGGAGTACGCCTCCAACGCGATATCGACGTTGGACCTGACGGAGAGATGGTCCTCGGGCCGCTTGCACGCTACGTGCTTGATCATCAGGTTCATCTCGAGATGGCACCGACCTGCCACGTCCACGTCGGTGCGGTCGATAGCATCGAGGCTCACCCTCTCGCCCCGATGCTGCGAGCTGGCTTCAACGTCGGCATTAATACCGACAACCGGCTGATGAGTAACGTCACGCCATCGTCGGAGTTGACTGCCGTCGCCGCGGCACATCACCTGTCGCGAACAGAGATGGGGCGTCTGGCGACGAACGCGATGATGTCGGCATTTTGTCCAATTGAGGAACGCCAACGGATCATCACCGAAGTGCTGCGCCCTGCGTACAACTAACGAATTGAACGCCCGAACAGCGTTCAGCGGGTTAGCGTCGTTACCGCTTCGACTTCGATGCCACCGCGCGGACGCTGCGTCAAGGTGACCGTGACCCGTTCAGGCTGCGCAGTGGTCATCACTTCCGATGCGATCTCCGCCGACAATGCCTCAGCGAACACGGCACGATCTCGGAACCCCCACAGATACAGCTTCAGACTCTTCGACTCGATGCACCACCCGTTGGGCACGTACTCAATCACCACACTCGAGAGGTCGGGCTGCTCGGTGACCGGACACATTGAGGCCAACTCATCGTTGGCGAGGGTCACGATCGAGATCCCTGCCGGCGCCGGAAACACCTCAACGTGTTCGACCGCGTGGCGCACGGTGTTGCCGAGGATTGTCAGTTCCATAAAGTCGAGGCTATCCAAAGCTGGCCCAACGATCAGCCGGGACGCAACCCGTGCGCTTGATCGGGCGCCACGATCGAACCCGCGCTAACATTTTACCTGTCGCTCTAATGCTCCGGGGAGAATTCCGTGCGTAAACCGATCGTTACTGTCGCCATCGCTGCTGCGATCGGCGTTGCCGCCTGCTCGGGCTCCAATTCGACCTCCCCGGAAATCGAGAGCACCAAAGCCGACGAAGTGGCTCCGGTCTCGGAACCAGCCGCGCCCGCCACCGATGCGGCCGTGGCGGGCGAGCCCGCTGTCGACGACACCACGACGACAATTGACCCCGCCGAGGCGCAAACGATTGAGCAGATCAACGCCTACATCGACGAGGCTGCAGCATTCGATCAGGCCGCAGCCGACGCGCAGTTCCCGGAAGGGCTGACCTTTGCTGCGGGCGGGGCGCCGGGGTACTCCAGGTACGTGTTCCGAGAGAGCTCGGCCGGTGTCGTTCCAACGCTGGTAGAGGGCCCACTCGACGACACAGTCCGCTGTCAGTCGGTTGAACTCCCATGCTCCTATCTCGAGCTAAAGGAACTGCACGAATCCGGTGCCGGGATCCCCCTCGAGCTCGAAATGTCGGCCGACGAACTCGCAACTTTGGTCGGCCAACTCGACGAGCTCAGCGCATTCGCCGAAGAGCATCGGGACATCAATGTCGCCTGTGCGAACGGTTTCGTGAGCGATCGCATCCAGACAGCGAACATGGGCACGCACCTCTACAAGGGCGAATTCATCGCCAACGGCTTCGATCCGGGCGAGCCGGAGATCCTGCTCTACGCGCTCGCCGATAACACTGTGCCGGATGGCGCTGTCGGACAATGTCGTGATGGCGCGTGGAGGGGCGAGCCGATGCAGCTGATTGGGACGTCGTTCATCATCCCACCGCAGGTCATCGGCAACGAACACCCCGAAACCTTTGCTGGCCCGCTCGACAACTGGCACATCCACTACAACCTCTGTCGTGGTGCAAGCGAAGGACGGGATTCCTTTCTTCCGCTCAGCGAATGCCAGGCCGCAGGTGGCCGCTTCAGCGCGTCCCTGGGGTGGATGATCCATGCCTGGGTCGACCCTCAGCATGACAACCAACTTGGTGTCTTCTCAATGTGGAACCCGACAGTTGCTCCAATCTCTGACCCGAACGCGATCTTCGAGACCCGCGAGGTGCGCGGCAGCGACTTCCCTGACGGTGCCGAGCAGTCACTGATCACCGATTTCGACTACACCGGCGAACTGTCGGTCAGCGTCGGCCAGTCGTTGTTCTTCAACAACGTCGACGCTGTTCCACACACGGTGAGCGCCGGCACATTCGACACGCCAATGTTCGACCAATTCGACTCGGGTCTGCTCGACCCAGGGACAAACTTCGAACTCTCATTCGACGAAGCCGGCGTCTACAGCCTGTTTTGCACCCTTCACCCCGACATGCAGGCCACCGTCACCGTCAAGTAACACGCAGAGGGCGACCGGTCAGGGCCGTTGCGTCACGCGGGAGCACCAAACTGACGGTCACCCGCATCACCCAACCCCGGCACGATGAATGCGTCGTCGTTCAGTTCGTCGTCCACTGCAGCAGTAAACAGCGTGACGTCAATTCCGCACGCATCGACAGCAGCGATCCCCTCCGGAGCGCACAGTGCACACACGACGGTCAGTGGCTGTGCCGCTCCGCGATTGATAAGGAGCCGCAGCGTATGGATCAACGATCCACCCGTGGCGAGCATCGGGTCCACGACAATGACCGGACGGCTCGCCATGTCGTCGGGCAACTTGTTGACGTAGGGCTCCGGCTCGTGCGTCTCTTCGTTGCGCGCTATGCCGATGAACCCGATATCGGCGTTAGGCAGCAGGTGCTGAGCAGGGCTCAGGAATCCCAACCCTGCCCGCAGGATCGGGATGATCACCGGCTGTGACGCCAACCGCACGGCAGATGCCTCGGTCAGCGGGGTCGTGACCGTGCCTTCGAGCGTCGGCAACGTCCGTGTCGCCTCGGCGATCAGCAACATACCGATCCGCTCAAGGTTCGTCCGAAAGAGCGCATTGGGCGTTTCGGCATCTCGGATCCGAGCCAGCGCCTCGAGAGCGAGCGGGTGATCAACTACGACGATTTCGACTGTCATGGTTCGCAGCCTGTCAGACTCCGAGCTGCTCCTCCGCTTTAAGCATCGCATAACGCGGCTTCACGATCCCATCGATGATCTTGATCCGCTCAGGAAATGGCACGAAAGCCGACTTCAATGCGTTGACCGTAAGCCACTGCATGTCGTCGAGTCCCCACCCAAACGCGTCGCGGCAACCGAGCATCTCCTTGGTCATGGACGTATCACTCATGAGACGGTTGTCGGTGTTGATCGTCACGCGGAACCGTAGGCGCCGGAACATCCCAATCGGATGTTCGGCGATCGACGGGGCTATACCCGTATTGACGTTGGAGGTCGGGCACACCTCAAGTGGGATGCGTCGATCGCGGATGTAGTTCGCTAATTGACCCAGCGTTGCGTCACCGTCCCGGCTGATTTCGATGTCATCGACAAGACGAACGCCGTGGCCCAGCCGCTCGGCCCCACATAATTGGACAGCCTCCCAAATCGACGGCAGTCCGAATGCTTCGCCGGCATGAATCGTGGCGTGGAAATTCTCGCGGTTGACGAGCTGAAAGGCGTCGAGGTGGCGAGTCGGCGGAAACCCGGCCTCCGGCCCGGCGATGTCGAATCCTATGACACCAGCGTCACGGTGCCGAACGGCGAGTTCAGCGATCTCGTAGCTTCGGGCAGCCTGGCGCATGGCGGAGAGGATCGAATAAATAGTGAGATCGGTGCCATCCGAGCCGCGCCGAAAGCCGTCCGTGACCGCTGTGACGACTTCGTCGAGCGTAAGCCTGGCTTCAAGGTGCAACTCGGGTGCGAAGCGGACCTCGGCGTAAACAATGCCGTCGGCAGCGAGATCCTGCGCGCACTCGAATGCAACACGCTCGATGGCGTCACGGTGCTGCATCACACCGCCAGTGTGCGCGAACGTTTCAAGGTAGAGCACAAGATCGTTGCGCTTGGCCCCGCGGTTGAACCACTGAGCCAATTCGTCCGCATCTGTCGTCGGAAGATCGGCGTAGCCGTACTCCGACGCCAACTCGATCACCGTCTGGGGGCGCAGCCCGCCGTCGAGATGGTCATGAAGTAGCGCCTTGGGTGCCCGTGCGATCAGATCAGCGGTCGCCATGGCCACACGCTATCGATCTCAGAGATCTGGCCAAGCCGAACGGCATCCGGTTCACAGGTGGGCTCAATCACATTGAACGACGTTGGTCGCTGGGGACGGCAGCGACGCGGAAACCCATGTTGCCCGTCGACGAGTCGACCGCATTCGAACTCCGTGCCGAGACGCGGTACCGATCGCAGTAGGAGTCGTGACAGAGGTACGACCCACCACGAATCACGCGTGCCTCGCCGGCCGGCGGACCAGTAGGGTCGGTAGTGGGACCAGTGCGGTGAAAATCGGAGTGAAACCAGTCTGCACACCACTCCCACACATTTCCGGCGACGTTGTAAAGGCCAAATCCATTCGGCGGGAACGCATCGACAGGGGCAGTGCCGACGTATCCATCGTCGGCGGTGTTCTCGACGGGAAAGCTCCCCTCCCATATGTTGCACATTGTTGCGCCATCAGGCGCCAACTCGTCGCCCCACGCAAAACGTCGCAACTCGAGTCCGCCGCGCGCAGCGCGTTCCCACTCCGCTTCCGTCGGAAGCCTCACTCCCGCCCATTCGCAATACGCCATCGCATCGTTCCACGAGACGTGCACGACGGGATGGTCGAGTAGGCCCTCAAGATCAGACTGTGGTCCAGCCGGATGAGCCCAGTCCGCCCCAAACACCTGCCGCCACCACGGTGTGGCCGCTACCGCGCGAGTTTCGGGAAAGTCATCCGGAAGAAACATGTGGAATACGAACGACCACTCAAACCGTTCTGCGTCCGTGCCGAAGCCGGTGTCATCGACAAAGTTCCTGAACTCTCGGTTACTGACTGCGTACGGAGCGATCTGGTACTCACCGAGCTCGATCTCGCGGGCCGGACTCTCACCATCGCCTTTCCAGCGGTAGTCCTCGTCTGTGCCCATCATAAACCGGCCGCCGGGGATGGTAAGCAGTCGATGGTCTGGCGCCGACGCCGCCAGCGATGCAGTGCTAGTCGGTTGGGCGCACCCCTTCGTCGGTTGCCGACTTGGCGCGCAGCACCCGTTCTGCGACGAGTCATTAGTCACCGAGGCAAGATACCAAACGCGTCGATTCGAGCGGCGTTAAGGCCGACCCCCAGTTGTCTCCTCGCACGAGGGCATGGCACTACGGATAACGGCGCGATCAATGAAGGAGCGCGAATGCGGACTTCTGAGCAACAACCTCGGACAGAAAGTCGAGGCAGCCGCGATGCTGCATTGCGACCGATCCTTGCGTTTACGAGGATGGTGTTGCTTATCTGCTTGCTCTAGCGACCGGAATTGCATCGCGAGCGGCAAGCGTGGCTAGTCGACGACTAAGACCTGGGGGCGCTCTCCGCCAGCGCGTTGAGCAGATCGTACAGTTGCTCGACAGGGAGGTCGACAGCTTCGCCATACAGCTTGACTTTCGGCTCCGTCCCGCTCGGCCGGACCTGGAGGCGGGCGCCGTTGACGAGCATCAACCGGACCAAGTTTGCCTCGGGATATGACGTAACCACCTCGACCTCAATGCCGCCGATCTTGCCAGGAGGATCGGCGTCGATCGCAGCAACCCACTGGGCGCCGACCGACGGTGGGATGCGCACGGATACCTCGGCGGTCACATAACGACCAAAGCGGTCGGCGATCGCATCAAGGCGATCCTGCATCGTGACGCCGTCAGCAGCGGCACACGCAGCGATCTCGGCCATCAGTACGGCAGCAGAGATGCCGTCCTTGTCGAGCGGGCGGTCGGTCACTAGATAACCAAGCGCCTGTTCGTAACCGAACACAAAGCGCTGTCCTTCAGCGGCGCGGTCGTTTGCGATTCGCCCGATCCACTTGAACCCCGTGAACGTCTCCACCGAATGCACGCCATACGCCTTGGCCATCTGAGCAAGCAACGACGACGACACCAGTGTCGTCACTACGAGCCGCTCATCGCCCGACGTATGGGCGAGGATGTGATCGGCGAACAGCCACCCGATCTCATCGCCCTCGAGGCGCCGCCAACCGCCGTCGAGCGTCGGAATCGCAACTCCAAGCCGGTCGGCGTCGGGGTCGTTAGCCAACGCGATCATGGCATCGGACTCCCCAGCCGTTTGAAGCAACAGATCCATCGCCCCGGGTTCCTCCGGATTCGGGAATGCAACCGTTGGGAACGTGCCGTCCGGTTGATGCTGCTCGATCACCGGGATCGGCGCGTCGAGTCCTGAGGCAACGAACGCCATCTCAATGGTCTCGGCGCCCACACCGTGCATCGCCGTATACGCGACCGGTACACCCGGCACATCGGGTCGGAGACGCACGGCCGGAATCGACGCTACGTACGCCCTCTGCCACGAGCTATCCAGGTGCAGAATCAGGTGATCATCTTCACGGGCAAGCTCCACTGCGAGCGGGTCGACTTGGTCGATGCGGTCCGAAATCTCGCTGTCAACAGGGCTTACAATCTGCGAGCCCGTCTCAAGGAACACCTTGTAGCCATTGTCGGCCGGGGGATTGTGCGACGCAGTGACGACGACCCCCGCTGCGGCGTCGAGTCCGGTGATCGACCAGGCGAGCACGGGGGTCGGCTGGACACCGGGGTGCAGCATCGAACGGATTCCCATAGCTGCGAGCACCCGAGCCGTGTCGAGCGCAAACACGTTGCTCTTGCGACGCGCATCGTTGGCGATGACCACGCCGCGTTCTGCGGCGTTCTCAATTCTACCCGCCGACTCCTCATCGAGCAGCCACCGTCCAAGGCCGGCAGCGGCCTGGCGGACGACTAGCCGATTCATTCGCATAGGACCTGCGGCCACCGCAGCGCGAAGGCCTGCCGTACCAAACTGGAGCCGACCACCGAATCGCGCGGCGAGGTCTTCGCTGGCAGGTTGATCCCCGGCGTCAGCAGCTTCAACCAGCGACGAGAGTTCTCCTCGCAGGTCTTCGTCTGGTTCGGCTGCTATCCATGCCTGCGCCGTCTTGAGGAGGTCGGCGTCAGTCATCGCTGCGAAGCGTATGCAACTCGACCAGCGGGCGCGGACCTACATGGCTGATCACTTCGGCCGCGGCGATCGAACCGAGTCGGCCACACTCTGAGACGTCGGCACCGGTGGTGAGGCCGTGCAGGAAACCGGCAGCGAACAAGTCGCCGGCGCCAGTCGTGTCGACTACGGCTTTCACTTGGACTGCGGGCACCTCGACGAGCTCGTCATGGGTGACCACGACACAACCGGCTGCACCGCGGGTGACGACGGCCATCGAACATTCTGAACGCAGCGCCGCCACGGCATCGTCGAACGATTCCAACTGGTACAGCGACAACAACTCATCCTCGTTCCCGAACAGCAGGTCGACACTGTCAGCCACAAGGCCGCGAAAGTCGTCGCGATGACGGTCGACACAAAACGAATCCGACAGCGTGAGCGACACGGTCCTGCCGTGCTCGTGTGCCACACCTGCGGCATGACGGAAGGCCGCCTTCGCATCGTCGCGATCGTAGAGATACCCCTCCATGTAGAGGATTTGGCCCTGAGCGATGACTTCCTCGTCCAAATCGTCGACGCTCAACATCGACGACACGCCGAGGTAGGTGTTCATGGTCCGCTCTGCGTCGGGGGTCACCACGATTACGCATCTGCCGGTCGGAATCGGCTGCTCGCTACGCCCGCCCGCAAACGTCACGCCCACGGCTCGCATGTCGTGACCGAAGACCTGCCCGAGGTCGTCGGTGTTGACTTTGCCGATGTACGCCGCCCGGCCGCGGAAGCTCGCTACGCCGCACACGGTGTTGGCGGCTGACCCGCCACTCATCTCAACGGCGCCAGACAAGGCGGCATACAACTCAACGGCGCGCTCCGTCTCGATTAAGGTCATCGACCCCTTTACAAGTTGCTGGCTCTTGAGGAAATGTTCGGGAGCGTGAGCAATCACGTCGACGAGCGCGTTTCCGATGCCAACGACGTCGTAGCGGGGCTGGTCCAAAGACGACGAGCGGGATGACTGTGAGCCGAACACGGACATCAACGCTACCCCCGCTACTCTCCCGCTTATGTCGTCTGCGAACGCGTCCGCCCTCGTCGCCCCAGATCCATTCCGGCTCCCAAGTCACGTGCGCCCAACCCGCTACGACGTCCTCCTGCGGCCGACACTCGACGACGCTTCGTTCAGCGGCGAAGTCTCCATCAAACTTGATGTAAGCGAACCGACCACATCAATTGTCCTCAATGCAGTCGAACTCTGGATCGACGAAGTTCGCGTTGAAGGAATCAATGCCACGTGGAGCCTCGATGAATCGACGGAACGAATGACTGTCGAACTTGACGAAGCGGTCGCCGAATCGACCACCTTGTTCGTGCGCTTTCGCGGAACCTTGAACGACAAGCTGCGCGGTTTTTACCGGAGTACGTACATTGACGCTTCCGGCATTGCGCACGTGATCGCTACATCCCAGATGCAGGCGACCGACTGTCGCCGAGCGTTCCCTTGCTGGGACGAGCCAGCGTTCAAGGCGGTGTTCGGGATCACGCTTGATGTTGCAGACGGATTGTCCGCAATCTCAAACGGCTCCGAACTCGGCCGGACGAGCGACGACGGCCGGACCCTGATCCGTTTTGCCGACACGATGACTATGAGCTCTTACCTCGTCGCTGTCGTCGTCGGTGAGCTCGAAATGACCGATCCGCTCGATGTCGACGGAACCCCCCTCCGCATCGTTCACGTGCCCGGTAAGTCAGGACTGACGCAATTCGGTCTCGAGGTCGGTGCATTCTGCCTGCGCTGGTTTCAGGAGTACTACGACATCGAATATCCGTCTGACAAAGTCGACCTCGTCGGACTTCCCGACTTCGCCGCCGGGGCGATGGAAAACCTTGGTTGCATCACGTTCCGTGAAAGTCTGCTGCTCATCGATCCCGACCGATCGACACAGCACGAGCGGCAGCTGGTCGCCGATGTCGTCGCCCATGAACTCGCCCACATGTGGTTCGGGGACCTCGTCACAATGAACTGGTGGAACGGCATCTGGCTCAACGAAGCCTTCGCGACGTTCATGGAGATCGCCGCATGCGATGCGTTTGCGCCGGAGTGGGAGCGATGGACCAGTTTCGGACTCGAGCGGAGCGTCGCATTCGAGGTCGACTCACTCGCCAGCACTCGTTCGGTTGAGTTCGAGGTGCGCTCACCCGCCGAGGCCGACGGCATGTTCGATGTTCTCACGTATCAAAAGGGTGGCGCGCTGCTTCGCATGCTTGAGCAGTACCTCGGCCCAGCTGAGTTCCGCGCTGGCGTTTCGCACTACCTACGTACCCACGCTTACGCCAACACCGAGACGAATGACCTCTGGGACGCTATTGAGGCCACGTCGGGCGAGCCGGTCCGCCGACTCATGGATTCATGGATTTGGCAGCCCGGATTCCCGCTCGTGTCGGCCGCACTAATCGACGTCGATGGTGTTCCCCACGTGCAACTCCAACAGGAGCGGTTCTCCTACGGTGAGAGCGCGCAAACTAATAGCTGGGTGATCCCGGTGCACGTTCGCTCCGGTATCGAGACTCACACGGTCATGATCGAATCGAGCGATCCGGTCACTATTGCCCTGCCCTCCGACGACGACGCGGTGGTTGTCAACGCCGGCGGTCATGGGTTCTTCCGAGTTGCCTATGGGCCTGAGTTACGTGCGCGCATTGCCGACCCTCTTAATCTCGCACGACTCGACACCCTCGAGCGGTACAGCCTCGTCGATGACGCCTGGGCGGCGACTATCGCCGGTCGAATGTCGGCAGCTGATCTCCTCGGGTTACTTGAGAGTTTCGGTGCCGAACGCGAATACGGCGTATGGCACGCAATCACGATCGCCCTGGGTGGGATGGCTCGTCTCGTCGACGACGAAGCGCTTGACGCGTTGCGGACCCGAGTGCGCAGCCTCGTAGCTCCGGCGCTCGAACCACTCGGGGATCCAACATTCCATGAACCAGACCTGACCGGCAAGCTCAGAGGGCTACTCACCCGCACGATGGGGTCGCTCGGCCGCGACACTGCCACCCAGACCCACTGTGGCGAGCTCTTCGCTGCTGCCCGGCGCGGCGAGTCAGTCGATAGCGAAATGCTCTCGGCCTCCACAACCGTTGTGGCCGCAACCGGCGGTATCAACGACTACGAGCAGATGCTCGACGGTGTCACCAGCGCCGCTACGCCGCAGGAACAGCTTCGACTGTTGTACGCACTAGCCGAGTTCGACGATGCCGATCTCATTGCCCGCACGCGGACGCTGGCCATGAGCGACGCAGTAAAAACTCAGAACGCTCCGTTCCTGTTACGTTCCACGATCGCGAACCGCCTTCATGGCCCTGTGTCTTGGGAGTTCGTTAAGACCCACTGGGACGAAGCGACCCAGCGGTTTCCCGCTAACACAATCGTGCGAATGGTCGACTCCGTGAAGCATCTCACTGCGCCGGGTGCCGTCGACGACGCCGCCCAGTTTTTTGCCGAGCACCCAATTGAGCAGGCCAGCCAGACGCTCGAACAAATTCTTGAGCAACAGCGCGTGAACTCTGCGCTGCGTGCCCGCGAAGGACGGGCCTTCGGTGCGTTTCTTCTGGAATCATCGGTCCAGCCGACATGACCGGCGACGGCGCCGGACACGACAAGACCCCAGGCCTTTAGCCGGGCTCGCCGACACCTGGGGTCCTTGGGCGTGGAGCTAAGGGGAATTGAACCCCTGACCTCGTCATTGCGAACGACGCGCTCTACCAACTGAGCTATAGCCCCGAAGGCCGGAAGTGTAGCGGGCGGTTGTCAGTCCCCGCACCAGGTTTCGGGCTCAGCTAAGCCAGTTGTCGTACGGCAAGCTGGCCTCACGCTGATTGCTCTGGGCAAGTAGATAAACGTACCCGCACAGTGCCAGGAACGCCAGCACGAAGGCGTACAACATGACCGTGGAGCCGGTGGTAGCCGCCAGGAAGAGTGTGCACGCAGTCGCAACCACCAGCACAAACAAGATGTTTGTTCGGCGTTGTTTCGACGAACTGCACTGAGCGGCAGCAGCTGACGGTCGATGCTGGCCCCCTGTCGGGTCACCGTGCGACCGGCGACCAGTCTCGGCGTACCCATCTGCGATCGGGTAGCGCTCGTAGCTGGTCAGACGGGACCGGCGTTGGCCGTCGGTGGACTTGGAAGGCTCGAAACTTTCACTCGGCTGTCGGCGGGTTTCCGGGCGAGGCTTCCCCCCGGTCGGATCCCCATGAGACCGGAACCACGGTCCGTCGACGTCAGAGTCGACGGGACGGCTGGGCGAAATTGCAGTGTTTGAGCGGGCGGCCAGATCGGACTTGGACGGCTGTTTGATGACCCCCTGCCGCAGCGCCGGCCGACCGGGGCGCCCTGCAGCAACAGGACGGCTTAGCGGTGATTGTGCCAACGGCCGACCGATCGCTCGAATGCCTCCTCGTGGCGGCGTCGCCGTGTGCTGCAGCTTGGTGAGCTGACGGCGAAAGTCGGTGACGGAGGAGTTCGGTCTGTTCTCGACTCGCGACCGGAGCATCGGCGGGATGAGAACTGCGAGCCATGCCGCAGCGACCACTAAGAGAATGAGTTGAGCCATAAGAAGGGTGGAGTGAACTGCAGGGGCTTCAGGAACGATGGGAACGCTCGAGAACTTCTAAGTATGACGAGTCTATGACGTTTGTGACAAGTCGCGCAACGACTTCCGTAGCAAACGTCATACCTCTTCAACGGGTTGTTGGGTCTCAACCGCTTCGTCTTCGACGAATCGGCGGTAGGTCCCCGAACGTCCGCCAGTCTTCTCCCATAGCGTGAGCTCGCCGATCACCATTGCCCGATCGGCTGATTTACACATGTCGTAAACCGTCAATGCTGCAGTGCTGCACGCATGCAGCGCCTCCATTTCGACACCGGTGCGGTCGACGGTGTCGACCTGCGCCTCAATCTCGACGAAGTCGTCGCCGAGCTCGAAGTTGATCGACACCGCCCCTATAAGAAGCGGGTGGCACAGCGGGATCATGTCGGAGGTGCGCTTGGCCGCTTGGATTCCGGCGACTCGAGCGACCGACAGCACGTCGCCCTTCTTCACCTCACGGTTCGCAATTGCCGTCGTCGTCTCGGGCTTCATGATTACCTTGCACCGAGCAACTGCTCGACGGTGGGTGGGATCTTTCGGCGTCACATCGACCATGCGGGCCCGACCGAGAGGGTCAAGGTGGGTGAATTCGACATCGCTCATCGACCGTGCACGGTAGCCGCGACCGGCTCCCTGCGCGACGAACGGGCAGACCGGGGTACGTTCAGCAGATGGCATCAAGTAGCAATCTCCCCTACGACGCGCTCGAAACCCTCCGCGTCGACGGCGCGGGCTTCATCGATCTCATCAGGAACAACGACCCCGACATAGCGGTTCCGGCCTGTCCGGGATGGACGCTCGCCGACCTCGCCTATCACCAGGGCGAGGTCTGGCATTTCTGGGGCCGGATCGTCGCGAGCGGTATCACCGAGCGCGAACAGCTGAGGGCAATCCGCCAGATCGAACAACCGAGCGGGCCGCTGCTGGTCGACTGGTTGGCGCTTACGCACAACGAACTGTTCTCGGCACTCGTTGATGCCGGAACCGACCAGGAAGTATGGACATGGACGGGCGCAAACAGAGACACAGCATGGGTCCGCCGCCGAGTAGTCCAGGAGACCGCGGTCCATCGTTTCGACGCTGCAAGCGCCGTCAGCGACCCGTACAAAGTGCCGAGAGCTATCGCTGCCGACGGGATCGACGAGTTCTTAATGTGGTTCGCCGGTACCGAACGCCGGGAGGGCGAGATGAAGCCCGGCGGCACGGTGCACCTGCACTGCACCGACACGAGCGAAACCGACGTCGCCGCGGGCGAATGGTTCGTCTCAAGTCTGAAGGAGCCGAACTGCACCTTCACCCGTGAACACCGAAAAGGCGATGCGGCGATCCGGGGGCGAGCACACGACATCTTGATGTGGTTGTGGCGTCGCAGCGATGCCGGCATCGAGATCATCGGCAACGACGTCGTGGCACGCCGATTCCGCGCATACACCAACCTCGACTGATTGGTTTCGCAGTGCCGCAGGTGCCGCCCGATGCCGGGCCAGCCTGTCAAAGGGCACGGCCGCCGCATGTCAGGCCGTTATCGGCTTAACCGCCGATTTGGCTCATTGACTTGGACGGTCGGGTGAAGGTCACCTGGTTGATCTGGTGGCCGGCCCACTTCGTCGCAACGGCCCTTTCGATCCGAGCCGCTATTTGGTCGTCGGTCTCCCCGCTCCGAAGCGCCGACAGAAGATCGAACTCTCTGGTGGCGAAGAGGCAGGTCCGAAACTCCCCCTCAGAGGTCAGCCGAACGCGATCGCAGTCGCCACAGAACGGCTTCGTGACGGTGGGGATGATGCCAATCTTGGCCCCCGGAGCATCATGATCACCGTGGAGGCCGCCGTCGAGGTAACGGAACCGGTCAGCGGGGGCGGCGCCCCGCGCAGGCATAACCTCAATCGGATGGACAGCGCTCAGCACCGCAACGATCTCGTCCTGCCCGACGACCTTGTCCTTCATCCATTGCCCCTCGGCGTCTAGTGGCATGAACTCGATGAACCGCACTTCGACGTTCTGCCTTCGCCCGAAGTCCGCAAGCGCCACGATCTCATCGTCGTTGACACCGCGCTCAATCACAGCGTTGATCTTGACCGGATCAAAGCCGGCGGCCTGTGCGGCGGCGACGCCTTCCAGCACGTTGTCGAGCTGGTCACGTCGGGTCATCCGGTGGAACTTCTCGCGGTCAAGCGTGTCGAGACTGATATTGACCCGCTGCAACCCAGCCTGTCGGAGGCCATCGGCGGCAAGGCGCATCGTGGCGCCGTTCGTGGTCATCGCCAGGTCGATCGACCCTCCCGAGTGCTCGAGTTGCGCAAGCTTACGGATAAGAACGGGCAGGTGGGCACGGACGGTCGGCTCGCCGCCTGTGAGCCGTATCCCGCGCACTCCGTAGCGTTCGACAAAGATCCGCGCTATGCGCTCAATCTCCTCGAACGACATAACCTCCGAACGCGGCAGCCACTGCATCCCTTCTTCGGGCATGCAGTACGTGCACCGGAAGTTGCAACGGTCGGTAATCGAAATCCGGAGATCTTTGATCACGCGTCCGAACGGATCGACGAGATCCTGATGCGCACGACCCCCTGGCATGTCTACACGCTACTGCCCGATTTGCCCAGTCCCGATAGATCAGTGGAGGAGGAGGACCGCAACATCGGCACCAGCGGGGAGGCCGTCCCCGTCGGGAATGACCGCCATCGCGTCGGCCGACGCTGTTGCCGCCAGCTGATGGCTTCCCTGGGCGCCGACCGGACGCACGTGATACCGGCCGTCGTCTCCAAAGTCGCCGTTCACCCGAGCAAAGTGGACCTTGCCGTCGGCGCTGCGCCTGAAATCGGCATCAGCCACCGCAACCAGGCTCGTGCGGGTGAGCCGAAGGTGGCCCATCATCCGACGCAGCGCTGGGCGCGCCATCAGCTCGTAGCTCACTAACGAACTCACCGGATTTCCGGGCAGCCCGAAAATCGGGACTATGGCGCCGCCCGGTCCAGCGAGCGTCCCAAACGCGAATGGCTTGGCCGGCTTGATCGCCATCTGCATCCACGTCATGTCGGCGATGCGCCCGAGGACCGCCTTCACGACGTCGTAATCGCCCATTGATACGCCACCACTTGAAACAATCGCGTCGCATGTCTCCGCCGCACCACGAAGCACCCGCTCGAGCTCGACCTCGTCGTCGCGCACCACGCCGAGGTCGACCACGTCGCAGCCCGTCCCGACCAACATCCCGGCCAACATGGTCTTGTTGGACTCCCGGATCTGTCCGACTTTGAGCGGTGAGCCGTCGTCGATCAACTCGTCACCCGTCGACAGAACCGCCACCCTGATCCGCGGGAACACACTGACCTCGTTGGCATTGACGCTGGCGAGCACTGCTTGGATCGCCGGGGTGATTGCGATACCGGCAGAGAAGATTTGGTCGCCGGCTCGAACATCGTCTCCAGCACGACGGACAGCTGCTCCCGCAGAAACGGTCGCGGAAAGACGGACCCGCTCTAGGCCATCGTCGCCGATTCCGAGTCGCTCGGAGTCCTCCACCATCACAACAGCATCAGCTCCATTGGGCATCGGTGCCCCAGTCATAATCCGGATCACCTCACCCGATCCCACCGGGCGATCTGGGGCGATGCCTGCGGCGATTTCACCGACGACAACCATCTCGACCGGCTCCTCCGTTGCGGTCGCAACATCGACACTTCGCACGGCGTACCCATCGACGGCGGTATTGTCGAATGGCGGGACAATCTCGCCCGAGACCACTGGAGCGGCCAGCACGAGGCCGTTCGCGTCCTGTCGACGCATCGTCACAGCCGCCCGGGGCGGGCACGATCCGAGCACAAACTCCTGGGCGTCTTCCAAAGGCGTCATGGATTGCAGGGTAGGGCCGTCGACGCCCGAGGACAGCGTCCGACTGTTCGGGATCCCGACGCGTCCCGACCGTTCGCACTCCTAGCATGAATGACAATGACGACGATGACGGCGTTCCCCGCTGATGGGTACACGGTTCGGTGGCAAACTTGGGACGGTCAGGGCGACGAGACGGTCACGTTGCGCTGGGAAAACGAGGGCTGGACGGCACTCGGCGAAGTGACCAGGGAGCGTGTGTCATACGTGATCCGCCTCTCTGCCACCTGGCAGATCCGCCAGTTTCTTCTCTTTCGGGACCAGGACGAACCTGACCTCTGGCTCGGTACCGACGGTAGCGGCCGCTGGGGTGAGGTGAACGGAGTGCACCGGCCTGATCTGGATGGGTGCACCGACATCGACCTGCACGCCACCCCCTTCACGAACACGATCCCGATTCGGCGACTACAACTCGACAGCGGCGACGCCGCCGAAATCACCGTCGCGTTGATCGACGTCGACACCCTCGGCGTGATTCCGGTGCGGCAACGCTACGAACACCTGCCGACAGGCGCATGGCGCAAAGTGCACGCGAAGACCGGCGCAGCCCTTGACTTCAAAGTTGACGCGTACGGGCTCGTACACGACGAGCCCAATCTCTTTCGGCGCGTATAGCGGGCGAGTCAGGCCCACCGTCGGCATTTCAGGTTCCGAGGCCTGACAGAAACGAGCGGAGATCGGTGCCGAGTTCGGGACTCGTCAGGCCGAGCTCGATCGACGCCGTGAGGAAGCCGAGCGGGTTGCCGGTGTCATAGCGACCGACATCAGACAACACGGCATGGAACGGCGAGCGGGCGGCCTGCGCCCTCAGCGCATCGGTCAGCTGCAGCTCGCCACCTCGACCCGGGGTAAGGGCATCGATTTCAACCCATACGTCGGCGGTCAGCACATATCTGCCGGCGATGATGAAATTCGATGGCGCTTCATCAACCGGCGGCTTCTCGACGAGGTCCGTAACTGCGATCACCCCATCGGCGGAGAGTGGCCCCGCCGGGTCGATCACCCCGTACGAACTCACCTGATGTCGGGGAACCTCGGCCACGGCTACCACGCTTCCACCGGTCGAAGAACAGACGCCGTTCATCTGCGCCAACAAGCCAGACGATGCCATCAACTCGTCCGGGAGCATCACCGCAAACGGTTCAACACCCACCGCTTCGCGGGCGCATCCAACGGCATGACCGAGCCCCTTTGGGTCGTCTTGGTACACGATGCTCACGCGCCAGTCGCGACCAATGGCACGCAACCGCTCAGCGGTGTCGGACTTGCCCTTTGCCTCGAGTGCATCAAGGAGTTCGGCATCAGCTTCGAAGTACTGCGCAACCGCCGGCTTCGATCGGCTCGAGACCACTACGATGTGATCGATTCCTGCGCCGAGCGCTTCGTCGATGACGACTTGAATCGCCGGCTGATCACCGATGGGAAACAACTCCTTCGGCACCGCCTTCGTTGCCGGAAGGAACCGTGTTCCGAGTCCTGCTGCGGGGATTACCGCACTACGTACCTGCACCTCGATAACGATAGCTTTTTAAGTCCAATGCCTACTTACGTCTATAAGTTCGTCGACACTAATGAGACCATTGAGGTCCAGCAGGCGTTCACCGACGAATCGCTCACCGAATACGCTCATCCCGAATCCGGCGTCATTCTGCCGATCAAGAAGATATTCCAGCCCGTTGGCGTCACATTCAAGGGTTCTGGCTTTTTTAAAACCGACAACCGCGACTCCAAAGCAACCACCCCGCCCGGTTCAAGTTCGGACTCGCCGAGCGGTGTGTCAACCGATGCGGGTTCTTCTGGCTCGGATTCTTCGGACTCATCGAGCGGCACCGCGTCGACCACCTCCGAGTCCAAGGGGTCCTCGACGTCGACGAGCACTCCGTCGAAATCGGCGCCATCGTCGACCGGATCGTCCCCGAAGTCAACCAGCACATCGGATTGATGATTGGTGGAGGTTCCCCTCGATTCTCGGGCGGCTGACCTCGGCGCCGATGTCGGAGTGTTTGGAGGGTCGGGATTCTATGAGTTTCTCCGCGACGCTGAGGACGTCGAACTTGACACACCATTCGGTCGGCCAGCCTCGCCCATTCGTGTTGGCACCCTCGCCGGGCGGCGAGTCGCGTTCATTGCCCGGCACGGACTGACCCACGAATTTGCGGCCCATCGCGTGCCGTTCCGCTCAAACGTGTGGGCCCTGGCGTCGCTAGGTGTGCGGTCGATTGTCGCCCCGTGTTCGGTTGGCTCGCTCCAGCCGCACCTCGAAGTTGGCGACTTCGTAGTCCTCGACCAACTCGTCGACCGTACGAACGGTCGCGCCAGAACGTTCCACGATGTCGGGGCGGGTGACGGACTGCCAGGTTCGGACGGTCCGGTTCACCATCAACCGTTCGCCGACCCATACGACAGCGGGGTGCGCTCGGCATTGTTGGTCGCTGGCGACGAGCTTGACGGCCCGATGGTGCATGACGGCGGAACGATGGTCGTGATCAATGGACCGCAATTCTCGACCCGCGCCGAATCGCGGTGGCACACTTCGATGGGCTGGGACGTCGTGAACATGACCGGCGCGCCGGAGGCAGCGCTGGCTGCCGAGGCCAGTGTCCCGTACGCAACTGTCGCTCTGGTGACTGACCGCGATGCCGGCGACTCGGGTCGTGCTGATGGCGTGGCGCCGGTGACGATGGACGACGTGATGGCGATCGTTCGCAACAACGTCGTCCACGTTCGACAACTGATCGAACTGGCGCTCCCACACCTGCCCTGAATCCACCAAACCGCGAGTTGTTGCAATATTCGGACACCGCTGGCTCCCTCTAACCCTTACACCGATGAGAGAAGACCCGACGTCATCCGCACTGCGCAAGATGCCTCCCGCGCGTCCCAGCCACAACACCCGACTCGTACTCGCCGCCCGACCATGAATCTGTTGATCCACCGTCGGCGCGGTCGCAGCATCGACCAGCACCTCGGTCCATACGCAGATCCAGTCGCTTAATACGGCCTGCGCTCGTCGAGCCAACCGGCAGCGCGTCCCGGTCGCACCGGCAATGCGCTCAGACCGTCGGCGCTCACCTTGGAATGGAGGTCCATCCCGGCAGTCAGCGTGCCCGACAGTGATTCACTGTCGATTCCTGACGAATTCATCCCCCAACAACACCTCGGTACGGCAGAGATCATCGTCGGTGCCGGCCACGGCCCAACGGTTGGAGCAATGGACGGGTGCTCGCCGAGGAGGCGCGTATCGTTGAGGTCGACGGATCGGTATTGTTCGCAGAGACGGAGGGCGCCGATAGGGGGCGAAGAAGCACAGACCCGACAGATTTCGATTGCTCCCGTCGCGCCTCTTAACGACCCCTGCCCTGGCCGCTGCGATCACTTCCGGTCGACTCCGCTGCGATTATGGTGACCCCCATTCGCCAAGATGACAGAGTTCACCCCGGACTGGAGACCTGCAATGAGCGACGCCGAACAGATCGATTACGAAGACCTAACCGACATGCGCCTCGACGACGCTGCGTTAGCCGAGTTGCTCGATGCCGGCGGCGAATGTGTATTCAACTGGACGACCAAGGATGGGCATCCGGTCGGTGTTGTCGTAGCTTTCGTGTACCACGACGGAAAGTTCTTCACGACCTGCGCCGAGCGCCGCAAGCGGGTCCCAGCACTGCGGACACGACCACAGTCAGGGATCGTCATCAACAATGCTGGCAAGACGGCGACTTTCAAAGGCGAATCGATCGTACACGCGCACGGCGACGATAAATTCGACGAACTCAAGCAGTGGTTCTACGCCAAGTTGTCACGCGTCGACGAGCAGCCTGACGATGAGTACCGACAGAGCTTCAACAAGTTCCTCGACTCCCCGCACCGCGTGATTATCGAAACCGATGCTCGCTTGGTCGTCGCGTTTGACACCGCCAAGTTCCATTCGTTCACAGTGAAAGCGATGGCGGCGGGTCACGGCGCCGACTGAGCGTCAGCCCGAGCCGTCGCGTAGGCCGGTTGCGATCAAGACGAGAACGAAGACACCCAGCCCGATCCGGTAGATCACGAACGGCATGAAACTCCGGGTTCTGATTAATCGCAGCGTGCCCCACACGGCGACCCACCCAGATAACCCCGACGTCATGATTCCCACGACCATCGGAACGTATAGGTCCCGGTCGACCTCACCGGTGAACAGCCCTGCGGACTTGACGACAACGGCCCCGGCAATCACCGGGATCGACATCACGAAACTGATCCGCGCTGCGGCGTCACGATTGAAACCGAGCCAACGAGCGGCCGTTATCGTGATCCCCGACCTCGAAGTGCCGGGGTTGAGCGCGAGCGTCTGCGCCAAGCCGACTTTCAGCGCATCAGGTGCTTTGAACTCCTCAAGATCCCGCTGTCCTGTCAACCGGTCGGCCCATCCGAGCAGGAGGCCAAACAGAATCAACGAAATCGCAATGATGAATGGAGTACCGAGCGCGGAATCGATCACATCTTCGAACAGAGCTCCCACCGCAGCTGCGGGAAGCGTGGCAAGGACGAAGAACCACGCCAGGCGTCCTTCGACCGTGGTCGGGCGTTGACGCGAAAACACGAGTCGGGTGCCCTCGCGCACGTACACCATCACATCGCGCCAAAAGTACGCGACAACCGCCACCAACGTGCCGAGATGCAGCGCAACGTCGAACGTCTTCTTCACGGAGTCGCCGTTCGGTCCAGAGAAGTCGTTCCAGCCAAATAGCCAGGGGACGAGCAGAAGGTGACCACTCGACGAGACCGGAAGAAACTCCGAGAAGCCCTGGACGAGACCGAGAACGATCGCGTGGAAGATCGACACGCCGCATTTCTATCTGACCAGCAGCATCAGTCCCCGTCTCCTCGACCGCACGTATCTTTCACCACTGCCGTGAGTACACGCCGCCAGATGATGTTGGTGACCGGCGCGTCCGGCTTTCTCGGTCGTCACGCCGCACGTCGTGCGATGTCGGAAGACTGGCAGATAATCGCACCGCCGTCTCACGCAACGGATATCACCGTCGCGCAGCGGGAACAACGACAATCATCGGGCCGAGACCCGACGCAGTGATCCGTCTCGCCTGCGGCCAGATGATCACCGAGCGATCGTCAACACACCCCCCGTCTTGCCCTAGCCGCAGATGCAGCTCGATCTCGCTTCGCGCAGGTTTCGGACCGACATATTTTTCGCAGGCCGCATACGCCGAGTACAACGAGCCAGACCCGATTATTGAACACGGCCGCCACGGGGCTGACCGGCTCGCTGCGGCCCACACCGCCGACATCCGAAACCCTCTGAGCCGCGCTGCTCTGCGTAACCAACTCCCCTTCGCCGTTCCTCGGGACGGCCATTGTCGGCGTACCGAGCAAGAACCTCCGACGCTGGGGGCTACCGGGCAGCAGCGAACCCGGCTTCAAGGTCGGCGACGATGTCGTCGATCGATTCGAGCCCGACCGACAAACGCACTAGTCCAGCGGTGACTGCACTGGCAGCCTGCTCCTCGGCGTTGAGCTGACTATGCGTGGTCGAGCCTGGATGGATCACAAGGCTGCGGGCATCGCCGATATTGGCCACGTGACTGTGCAGCGACAGGCCTTCAACGAACTTCTTGCCTGCTTCGTGGCCGCCCTGGATCTCGAATGCCAATACCGAACCGTAACCCATGCCGCCGGTGAGTTCCTTGGCCCGCTCGTGCCAGGGGCTCGACGGAAGACCCGAGTAGTTGACCGACTCGACCTGGTCGTGTCCATCGAGAAACTCAGCAACCTTCTGAGCGTTCGACCAATGGCGTTCCATTCGCAGGCTCAGTGTTTCGAGACCTTGCAGGAACATAAACGCATTAAAGGGGGAAATCGCCATGCCGACATCTCGAAGCAACTGGACGCGCGCCTTGAGAATGAAAGAACCGTGACCGAGGGCCGGCCAGTACGCAAGGCCGTGATAACTCGGATCGGGTTCGTTGAAGTTCGGGAAACGCTCAGCATTGCCATAATCGAACGTTCCGCCATCGATAATCGCGCCGCCGATCGACGTGCCATGTCCGCCAATGAACTTGGTAAGGCTGTGCACGACGATGTCGGCACCGTGTTCAAGTGGGCGAATCAGATACGGGGTCGCAACGGTGTTGTCGACAATCAACGGCACACCGACCTCGTGGGCGACGTTGCTTACACCTCTGATATCAAACACGTCGTTTTTTGGATTGGGAATGACTTCGCCGTAGAACACCTTGGTCCGCTCGTTCGAAGCAGTCCGCCACTGGTCGAGATCGTCAGGGTCCTCGACGAAGGTGACTTCGATCCCCATTTTGGGCAGCGTGTAATGGAGCAGGTTGTAGCTGCCGCCGTACAGCGACGGCGACGCGACCACGTGGTCACCGGCCTCGGCAAGGTTCATGAGCGAAAGCGTTGAGGCCGCCTGCCCTGATGCCACGGCAAGCGCGCCGGGCAGACCAATGGCGGTGATGCAGCCACCCTCAAGCGCGTTCAGTCGCGCCTCAAGCGCGCCCTGCGTCGGGTTCATGATTCGGGTGTAGATGTTGCCAACCTCGGACAACGCAAACAGGTTCGCAGCGTGGTCGGCGTTCTGAAACTCGAACGATGTCGTTTGATAAATCGGGACGGCTCTCGCCCCGGTGGTCGGGTCGGGTTCGCCGCCGACGTGGATTTGCTTAGTTTCAAAGCCCCAGTTGTCACTCATGGCGGCGCACCCTACGGGATAAAAGTTGACCTCACAAGTCAGGATTCGTCAGAACCCTGTTACTCGGAACACTGCGCCGCCGCGGATGAGTCACCCGCACGACCGACCGGTCGCACCGCCAGCCCGGCATCTGGGACGGAGCACAACCAGTTCTAGGGGCCAATAAATTGATGACTCGATCAGACGCCGGCGCCGCCCGAAGCCTCGGCAACCTTCTGCTTACCGGCGTTGATGAAAGGCATCATGGCACGGAGTTCAGCGCCGATTTCCTCGATTGGATGGTCCTTACCCTCCGCCTGAAGGCGGTGGTAGTTCTCGCGACCCGACTCCGACTCGGCCACCCACTCGTCAGCGAACTGGCCCGTCTGGATCTCGGTGAGGATTTTCCTCATCTCATCCTTGGTGGCCGCAGTAACGACGCGTGGCCCCCGGGTGAGGTCGCCGTACTCAGCAGTGTCGGAAATGCTGTAACGCATCCCAGCGATGCCTTCCTCGTACATAAGGTCGACGATCAGCTTCACCTCGTGAAGGCATTCAAAGTAAGCCATCTCCGGGGCGTAGCCCGCCTCGGTCAAGGTCTCGAAGCCAGCCCGCACGAGCTGCGTGACGCCACCGCACAACACGGCCTGCTCGCCGAACAAGTCGGTTTCGGTCTCTTCCTTAAACGTGGTTTCAATGACGCCCGCACGCGTGCCTCCGACCGCATCAGCATACGACATAGCCACGGCACGTGCATTCCCGGTCGCGTCCTGCGCAACGGCGATCAACGCCGGAACGCCGCCGCCCTCGGTGAAGGTGCGCCGCACGAGATGACCCGGGCCCTTCGGCGCGATCATGATCACGTCGACACCCGCAGGGGCTTGAATGCGGCTGAAGTGCACGTTGAAACCATGGGCAAAGGCAATCGCATCACCCTCGGACAGGTTCGGAGCGATGTGCTCGTCGTAGATCTTCTTCTGTTCGGTGTCAGGCGCAAGGATCATGACGACCTGCGCAGCCTTCGTGGCGTCGGCGATCGACATCACCGTGAGGCCTGCTTCTTCCGCCTTGACCTTCGAAGACGATCCTTCACGCAAACCCACAACGACGTCGACCCCTGACTCCTTCATGTTGAGCGCGTGGGCGTGACCTTGCGAGCCGTAGCCGATGACGGCGACCTTCTTGGATCGGATGATCGAGGAGTCTGCGTCCTCGGCGTAGTACACGGTGACTGCCATAGTCAGCCTGCCTTTCAATAGATGATGTTCGAGAGAGTTGAAGAGATGTCGTTCAAGAAACTCAGCGCCAGCCCGGGAACCTGCCGCGACCGGGTGCGACACCGACGCGGCCAGACTCTAGCCAGCCACTGCTGGATCCGGGCCCTCGACAATCAGTTCGCGACGCGCAGACGCGAACTGCGGTCGAGTTTTGGAAGCGCCACCCGGCCAGTGCGTTGGAGTTCAACAATTCCGTGCGAGTCGAGTAGCTCCTCGAAGTCGTCGAGCTTGTCGGGATGCCCCTCGATGCTGAGTGTCAGGTTGTCCTCCGAGACGGCAAGGATCTTGCCTTCAAAGATCTGAGTGAGCGTCTGCAGCTCCACACGCAGCGCTCCGTTGGCTTTGACGGTGGCAATCATGAGTTCGCGCTCGACGCTCTGCGCCGGGTCGAGCTCAGAGATCTTGATCACGTCAATCAGCTTGAACAGCTGCTTGGTGATCTGCTCAAGCGGCGCCGAGTCCAGGTCGACCACGATCGTGATGCGGCTCATCCCTTCCTGCTCGGCGGGCGCCACAGCGAGCGAGAAAATGTTGTAGCCGCGGCGAGCAAACAGTCCGGACACTCGAGCGAGCACACCAGGCCGGTTCTGGACGAGCACCGACAGGATGTGGTGGTTGAAACCATTCTGCGGGTACGTGTTGGTGCCGTAGTCACGGACGCGACTCATGAACGGCTCTCTAATTCTGAGTAGGGCCACTGGTGGCACGATTCGGTACTCACGCCAGACCGCCCTTGCGGTCCTGCTGAGTGGGATGGAGGATGACGTCGTCGTTGCTCGCACCTGCGGGCACCATGGGGAACACTCCTTCGGCAGCTTCGGTCCGAAATTCAACGACCACCGGGCGGTCGTTAATCGAGTTCGCCTTCTCGATAGCCGGACCCACCTCTTCTGGCGACTCGACCCGGATCGCGGCGCAACCCATCGATTCGGCCATCATCACGAAGTCCGGAAGCGCGGCCGAGTCGAGGAACACTGAGGAGTACCGCTCGTCGTAGAACATCTCCTGCCACTGACGCACCATGCCGAGGTAGCTGTTGTTTAGTAGCGCCACCTTGATCGGCAGACCCTCAAGCGTGGCGGTAACCAGCTCCTGGGCCGTCATCTGGAAACAACCGTCCCCGTCGATCGCCCAGACGGTGCGATCGGGCATCGCAGCCTTTGCACCGATCGCCGCAGGAATCGAGAAACCCATCGTGCCGAGCCCACCCGAGTTCACCCACGTATACGGATCGTTAAAATGCCAATACTGAGAGGCGAACATCTGATGCTGACCAACCCCGGAGGCAACGATCGTCTTGTCTGGCGCCAGGTCGCGCAGCTGCTCGATGCAGTACTGAGGCTTTAGCGCGGCACCGGGCTGTGACTGCTGGTATGTCATCGGGAACTGTTCCTGCCAGCCCGACACTTTGCTCTTCCACGCCCTTGTATCGGCCTGCGTCACACCAGCAGCGCGAAGCGATTTGATCTCGTCGATGATCTCCTCAATCACGAGACGGGCGTCGCCGACGATCGGAACGTCGGGCTTGCGGACCTTACCCTGCTCCGCTGGGTCAATATCAACGTGGATGACCTTGGCTTGCGGGGCGAACGCATCGACTTTGCCGGTGATTCGGTCGTCGAACCTCGAACCGAGGGCGACCAAGAGATCCGCCCTCTGCATTGCGGTGACCGCAGTTGCGTTGCCGTGCATGCCCGGCATTCCGAGGTTCAGTTCATGGTCATCCGGAAACGCACCGCGGGCCATGAGCGTAGTGACCACATGGATGCCGGTCAGCTCGACGAGCCTGGCCAACGCTTCGGCGGCACGAGCCTTAAGAATGCCACCACCGGCGTAGATGACCGGACGCTCTGAGTCGAGGATCAGCTTCGCCGCCTCCTTAATCATGCGCGGGTGACCCTTCATGTTCGGGCGATATCCCGGCAGGCTGGCGAGGACCTCCTCATCAGTCGGCCAGTACCACTCCATCTCGCTGACGAGCACGTCCTTGGGCACGTCGACCAAGGTCGGGCCCGGCCGGCCGGTCGTTGCGATGTGGAACGCCTGACGGATCGCCATCGGAAGACCCTGACTTGTCATGACCAGTTCGTTGTGCTTCGTGCACGAACGGGTGATGCCGACCGTGTCGCATTCCTGGAATGCATCAGAGCCGATAGCCGCTGTCGGGACCTGGCCGGTGATCGCGACCATCGGGATGGAGTCCATGAAAGCGTCCATCAGGGGCGTGACGAGATTGGTGGCTGCCGGACCCGAGGTGACCATGGCGACGCCTGGTCGACCCGTCACGTGTGCATACCCTTCAGCCATGTGACCTGCGCCCTGCTCGTGACGCACAAGGACATGGCGGATCGGCGAGTCGAGCATTGGGTCGTATGCAGGGAGGATGCACCCGCCGGGGTAGCCGAACATCGTGTCGACCCCCTCCATTTCGAGCGACCGAATCAGCGCCTGCGCGCCGGTGATCCGTTCACCTTCGACGTACTGCGGCGCTGCGGCCGGTGTGTCGGTTGTTTGCTCAGTCATCGGTGGCGCCTTAATTTTGGTTCGGTCAGGATTCAGTGTGGTGGCACGAGAACGGTTCGACGCCTATTCGGCGCCGAAAAAGCAAACGACCCCCCGATTGGGAGGTCGAAGCACGCGTGGAGGTGTAGCAGCGCGCGCTACCAGATAAGTACTACAAGCAGGTTTGAAAGCGTTCCCACGGGAGTTATTCAACCACGACTGCACCGTCGAAGGCAAGTCGTGAACGTTTCTGTTAGCTCGTTGCCGCCAATGCCCCGTACCGGGTCCCAGGTATGGCTGGGCGAAACCAGAGCAACGGGTAGTTGTTCCCTGGCGAGACGCCTAGGTGAGGTCAACGACATCTTGCAGCGCAGCGGCAGAGAGCGTGTTCTCCAAGAGACAGGCGATCGTCATCGGTCCGGTTCCGCCGGGCATGGGCGTGATCCAGCCAGCCACTTCGGCGACCGAGGCGAAATCGACATCGCCGACGATCCCGGCCTCGGTCCGCGACACGCCCACATCGATGACGGCAGCGCCCGGTTTGATCATGTCCGCAGTGATCATCCGCGCCTGCCCTGCGGCACCCACAACGATGTCGGCCTCTCGGACCACAGCCGCCATGTCACCCGTGCGGGAATGGGCCATGGTGACCGTGGCATCAACGCCCTTGCGGTTGAGTAACAGCGAGAGCGGCAACCCAACCAGCGTCGACCGTCCAATTACCACGGCACGCTGGCCACTCGTCGGGATCTCGTACTTTTCAAGCAGCCGCATCACGCCGAGCGGTGTGCAGCTCACCAGTCCTGGACGACCCCGAACAAGGCGACCCATGGATCGTTCGGTCAGCCCGTCGACGTCCTTCTCCGCAGGCACCAGGTCGAGAACGGGTTCGGGATCAAGCCCCGAAGGCAGAGGTAACTGCACGAGAATGCCGTGTACCGTCGGATCTGCAGCGAGCTCCCGAACGATTGCTTCGACTTCTTGTTGGGTGGCAGTAGCCGGAAGCTCGCGATGGCGGGACACCATGCCAGCCTCAGCCGCCTTCTTGTGCTTTGAGTTGACGTAGCGCCGCGACGGACCGTCGTCGCCGACGAGGACCGTTGCGAGACAGATCTCGGGCGACCCGAGGTCGGCGATGCGAATTGCTAGGCCGGCCACGGTCTCGTCACGAAGTGCGTTGCCGTCCATCGAGATCGCCGCCATGGCGCGCACGCTACCCCAGCGACGTCGGGTCCTGCGACAACAAATCGGATCTGCCAGCGCAATAAGACCTTCGCAGGACGACGGAGGTTTCAGCTCCCGGAGCCTGAATCAGATCCCACGGAATTTGATGTCCTCCGAGAGGGCCATTCGCCGGCAAGTCCCGAAGCGGCGGCGATGAGCCTTGCTCAGCGACGACTGCTCGCAGCGACGTATTCAAATGATCTAGCCTGCCTCGGAGTGGGTGACGGCGGTTTCACCCATCCACTCGCGCAAGGTGTTCTTGAGCTTGGTCTGCTGAATGAACAGGTCGGCCTCGGCTGGGACTTCACCGGCGGCCTGAGGGGCCTTTAGGTAAAAGCTGAGCCACTCCTGAACTCCGCTTTCGCCCGCCCGGTGTGCAAGGTCCATGAATAGTGCGAGGTCGAGCACTATCGGCGCCGCAAGAATCGAGTCGCGGCAGAGGAAGTCGACCTTGATCTGCATTGGGTAGCCGAGCCAGCCGAAAATGTCGATGTTGTCCCAACCTTCCTTATTGTCTCCACGCGGGGGGTAGTAGTTAATGCGCACAACGTGGTCGATGTTGCCGTAGAGGTCGGGATAGACCTCAGGCTGCAAAATGCCGTCGAGCACGCCGAGTTTTGAGACTTCCTTCGACTTGAAGTTTTCCGGATCGTCGAGCACTTCGCCGTCACGGTTGCCGAGGATGTTGGTCGAGAACCACCCGCGTACCCCGAGCATGCGGGCCTTGAAGCCGGGCGCGAGCAGGGTTTTCATTAGCGTCTGGCCGGTCTTGAAATCCTTTCCGGCGATCGGGACACCATTGGTCTTCGACAACTCGATCATGCAGTCGAGGTCGGTGGTGAGGTTCGGAGCACCGTTGGCGTATGGAACATCGCTTTGCAGCGCGGCGTAGCAGTAGATCTGCGAGGGCGAGATGTTCTCGTCGTCGTCGCGCAGTCCCTGCTCGAACGAGGCGACGGTGGCGTGCACTGCCGATGGCTCCTGATACGCCTCGGTAGAGCCGCACCACACGATGACGAGCCTGTCACAGCCATTCTCCTCTTTGAAGCGAGCCATATCAGTGATCAATGCCTCCGCTTGGTCCCACTTGTTCGGAATGTCCTTGACGCGAACGCCGTCCAAACGGCTCACCCAGCGCTGGTCGAACACGGCCTCCATCGGGACGATGCCTTCCATCTCGGCGGAGATGGCATCGAGGTCGCTGCCTTCGAGCACGCCGGCGGTCTTCGCCGCTTCCATCGCGTTGGACGAAATCGGATCCCAGCCACCGAACACAATGTCGTCGAGTTCAGCGAGCGGCACGAACTCCTTGATCAGCGGGTTGCGGTTCTCCTCCTTCGTTCCGAGGCGGATGTGGGCCATCTGCGATACCGAACCAATCGGCGCGGAAATGCCTTGGCGGGCAGCGAGTACGCCGGCGATGAACGTGGAGGCAACAGCTCCCATGCCGGGGGTGAGGATGCCGAGCTTGCCGGCGGCGGGTGCGATGTCACGAGCTGTCATGCCCAACAGAGTAAGCAACCATGTATTACTTTATCTATTAGTGAAGAATAACTGAACTATCCTGCGTGGGGTGTCACCCGCTGCAGTCCCGTTTTCATTGCCCGACATTTCGATCCGTCAGTTGGAGTACCTGATCGCAGTTGCCGACGCACCGACGTGGAAGGTTGCGGCCGATCGCGTGGGGGTCAGTGCATCGGCGCTGTCTCAGGGCCTTGCCGAACTCGAACGTCGAATCGGCGTTCAGTTATTCGAGGCGCACGGACGACGGCGGGTGCTGCGAACCACCTGTCGGCCCGTGCTTGACCATGCCCGGCTGGTCGTGACGTCCACGTCTGACCTGGTTGACTGGGCGAGGCGCCTGAGAACGGCGGCGACTGGGCGCGTTCGGCTCGGGATGATCGACGTTGCAGCGGTGACCCACTTCCCCGATGTACTGCGGGCGTTTCGCGCCGAGCAAAACGACGTCGACCTCACCCTGTCGGTTGCACCGTCACGCGCCTTACTCTCGGACCTGAAGAGCGGGGCCCTCGACCTCGCCGTGTGCGTCGAGCCCACGACGCCGATTCACGGAATCACCACTATCTCACTGCTGAGCGAGCAACTCCTGGTCTACGGGCCTCCGGGCGTCACCCTCGGCCCACCTGCGACCTGGGGACCGTGGGTCCTGTTTCCCGCTGGTTCGCACACCCGGCACGCCGTGACAACAAGCCTAGCTGCCCGTGGCGCTCCGCTAGACGTGGTTGCCGAATCGCACCAACCCGACGTGCTCCGCGAGATGGTGCTGCTCGGGCTCGGATGGACCGTGCTCCCCCGCAGTCAGGGCGAACTCGGCAATCTCGAACTGACAGTCGGCGAGCAAATCACGAAACGCCGCCTCGTACTGGCGCGTCGCCGTGATGCGATTACCGACCCGGCGGTCGACGAACTAGGCGACCGCCTGCTCCACCGTCGCAATTGATGGCCATCAGCTCGGCAGGATCGCGCTCTGGTGCGGCATTTCTTCTCCTGTCCGGAAGTCCAGCGACGGGCCAGCACAGTCAAACCGCGCTGGGTTGATCGGCGCCAAATCGGGCAGACCCTTGGCGAAATCCTCTCCATCGAACGGTATGCCGCTTACTGACCGCGACCGACAGGTCGCCTTCGGTCGTTGCGGCGATGATCACGCCGTTGACCAAACCCCACAAACCGCTTGTCGTTCCAGGTGAGATGCCCGTACTTTCCCGGCCGGCCTCGCTACGCGTCAGGTCAAAGTCAGCGTTGGGCGTTGGGCGTTGGGCGTTGGGCGTTGGGCGTTGGGCGTTGGGCGTTGGGCGAGATTGTCGACAGCATCTGGTCCCAGATGTCGAACGTTGACGCCGAATTCGATGGCGACAGGGTCAACTCGGACGCAAACGGCGGCGTCTCACGGCGTCGTTCGCCTATGCGTCCAGGTCGGCCCAACCTCGGAGACGATGCAATCGAGTTCGATGTCGTGGACATCGGTGGGCACGATGTCCACGACTTGTGGTTCGAATCCGATCCCGATGGTGAGTGCATCCTTTCGCCGACCCTGCAGAAAGCGGTCGTACCAACCGCCGCCTTGCCCCAGCCGTTGACCCTTCAGAGTGAAAGCTGTGCCCGGCACAATGATTGCGTCGGGCCAATCAGGCGAGACGTCGTCCTCCGGCATGCGCACGTCGACACCGCGTGCCCGAAGCCAGCCGACGACAGATACCGGGTCCACCTCACCAAGGACCGCCTTGTAGGCCATCACCCGCGATGCTGCCGCCAGCGCAGGCAAAGCGACGAGATGTTCGGCGATGATGGCCGAGCGACGTTCACGATCCGGAAGCTCACGGCGCATCCGTCGCATCGAATCACGAAGGATTCGTTTGGCATCGACCTGGCACTCACCACCGTCCGGATTGCCGTTCATCACAATGCGGGAGCGTACAGTTCGACCCATGACTGCTCTGCCGGATAAGGCCTTCGACTCGGATCATTTCCGCATGGTGATGGGACACTTCCCTACCGGAGTGACGGTTGTAACGGGCCGGGACGCTGGCGGGTCTCCCCACGGATTCACTATCGGCTCGTTTACATCGGTGTCACTCGATCCACCGATGGTCGGCTTTCTTCCCCAGATCGGGTCCGCGACGTGGGAAGCGATTTCTGCGTCAGGCAGCTTCTGCGTCAACGTGTTGAGTGATCAGCAAAGCGATCTGTGCTGGAAATTCGCCAAGTCCACCAACGACGCCTCGCGATTCGACGGCGTCAAATGGCATGCAGCACCGTTGGGGTCGCCGATTCTCGATCGCGCCGTTGCCTGGATCGACTGTGCAGTGGAGCACGTGTACGACATGGGCGACCACCACTTCGTGCTCGGCCGGGTCAAAGGGCTTGACGCCGACGCCGATCATGACGGTCGCCCGCCCGAGCCTTTACTGTTCTTCAAAGGCACGCTCGGCGGGTTCGCCTCCGAGGGCTGATCGCCCCCTCGACAGGCAGACTGTTGGAATGCAGAATCGCCTTCCGATCGCCGCCGGCCTCGACATGTTCGTCGTAATCGCATTTGTCGCAATCGGGCGCCGCAACCACGACGAGAACCCCGGACTCGCAGGACTTGTTGACACCGCTGCCCCATTCGTGCTCGGGCTCGTCCTGGCGTGGACAGTCGCCCAGGCGTGGAGCGCCCCGTGGAGCGGGAGGACCGGTCTTATCGTCTGGCTCGGCACGGTTGCCGGAGGGATGGTGCTCCGTAAGTTCCTCTTCGACGAGGGCACGGCGCTGTCGTTCGTTATCGTCACGACCGTCTTCCTTGGCACGTTCCTGAACGGCTGGCGAGCGTTTGCACGGTCCTTCGCCGACCATCGCGCACCGTCGGACACCTAATCCCGACTCGACGTTCAGTCAGGATCACCCTCGCACTGAAACGGCCCCATAACCTTCTGCGACGGGGATCTCCTCTGCCCGGGTCGGTGGGACCATGAACTCATCGGGCATCGTCGGCTGCGCCACATACGGGTAGTCGTACGTGCTGCGGGAGAGAGCCGTGAACGTCACGGAGATGAACGACGCAACGTTGACATCGTCATCAGGTTGAAATCGGAGCACCTCAAACTTCCTGCTCGCCACTGCAGTAGGAACGCGGGCAAATCAGACGCACAAAGAAATGGGTTTTCAAGTGTGTCACCAACCGAAATATCTACGCGTTTGGGCGCCGCCACTGACCTGGGACTTACGAGCGGTTCATATGGGAAGCTGGCCGATGACTGCAGCAACTTCCTCGTCGGCAAGGGACGCCCCGTCCACCACCGAAGCAGACTCCATTCCTACCGGTCGAAGTGAGCAAGTAGGGGGTGCGACCGTCTCGTCGAGATCATCGCAGATGCTGCCGGCTACCACTCAACGCGCAACTAGCCCATTCAGTTCCCAAACCCGGTGCGTCGCGAAGTCCCGCAGTTTGACAGGCTGGCCGCAATGAGTGCTCTCGACAGCCCGGCCGACCCCACGACTCTCGGATTCGATCCAGCGCGACTGCAACGAATCGACAGCCATTTCGCCGATTACGTGGATTCCGGGCGCCTCGCAGGCTGGCAAGTTGCGATCATGCGCGACGGACAGCTGGCGCACCATTCGACCTACGGGAAACGAAACCTCGAGACCGGCGTCGAGTGGGCACCCGACACCATCGCCCGGATGTATTCGATGTCAAAGCCGATCACTTCTGCGGCAGCGATGATCCTGCATGAAGAGGGCCATTTCCAGCTTAAGGATCCGGTCTCAAAGTTCATCTCGTCGTTCGCCGATACGCCCGTCTACCGCAGCGGTTCAATCCAGGCTCCGGTGACTGAGCCGCAAACCGAGCAGATGCGGATCTGGCATTTGCTCACGCACACGTCGGGCCTCACGTACGGCTTCCACAACTCCCACGCGACCGATGCGATCTACCGCAACGCCGGATTCGAATGGGGGGCTCCTGCCGGGCTCGACCTCGAAGCCACTTGCAACGGGTGGGCTGAACTTCCTCTCGTGTTCCAACCCGGCACAGAATGGAACTACGGCGTGTCGACCGACGTCCTCGGTCGGATTGTGGAAGTGGTCTCCGGGCAATCGCTCGACGTGTTCCTGCGTGAACGCATTCTCGACCCGCTCGGCATGAATGACACGGAATTCTGGGTGCCCGAGGACAAGCAGGACCGGTTTGCGAGCCTCTACTTTCGGAACCCATCGACGAAGCAGGCGACGAAGATGCGCACTCCGTCGCTGCGATCGAAACCGACAATGCTGAGCGGAGGCGGTGGCCTCTGCGGCACAGCGACCGACTATCTGCGCTTCAGCCAAATGCTGCTGAACAAGGGCCAACTCGACGGCGTCCGGGTCCTTGGGTCGCGCACCGTGGACTACATGACCCGTAATCATCTCCCGGGTGGCGCGGAGCTTGAGGCCCTTGCCCGGCCAACATTTGCGGAGACAGCGTTCGACGGAGTCGGTTTCGGGCTTGGGTTCTCGGTCATCCTCGACGCTGCCGCAAGCCGCTCGCCAGGGACTGAGGGCAGCTACTCGTGGGGCGGCGCCGCCAGCACGATCTTCTGGAACGACCCGGTAGAAAACCTCACTGCGCTCTTCCTCACCCAGCTGTTGCCATCGAGCACGTACCCGATCAGGCCACAGCTCCAACAGCTCGTGTACCAGGCGCTCGTCGACTGATAGCACTTCACTGAATTTCGGTTAATTGTCGCTGCGCAACCTGAAGTACAGCCAGAGGAGCGCTCCGATTACGACGAGAATTGCAACGAATCGCAGCAGCACTCGGACCGCCCCGAAGATCCAACCGAAGAAGAAGTACACGATCAGCGCGACGATCAACCAACCGATGATTGAGGCGAGCAACGATCTCGGTCGGGACTCGGGCATCGGACCAGCCTAAGGCAATCCACCCGACGCAGGATCGTGAAAGCGTGCTCGGAATGGCTGCCTGTGCCTCCAGGGTGACCGTGAGTTCACTTCGGAATATCGAGCGACGGACACCCACGTCATCGTTTCCGCTGGCGTCCGCTGCGCTGTAGTGCTCACCGGTACAGGTCCATGCTGCTCTGCTCCCGACATCCGTAATGGGGATCTCGTTGTGCGGTGGTGTGATCATTTAGGACGGTGGGCTGGGAGTGTCTCCACGGACGCCGCGTCGACGCAGAACAGCGGCGACAGATGAGATCTGGTCCAGCCTTGACTGTTCGTTGACCCAG